>WNGA01001884.1_pt1 | contig 47845 bp, 43 predicted proteins | sample 5400061 | NCBI WGS metagenome assembly WNGA01 (sample SAMN13153366, study PRJNA577476) | soil metagenome | isolation source: 100 cm soil or saprolite under grassland replicate 2 | place: USA:California | collected 2016-06-15
CATGAAATTCTTGCTTTCGCGTTACGCCAATCCCTTGCTGACGTCCCGAATGAAACTCTCGCCGCGCTCGATCGCGAGTCCTCGTGGCTAACCCTACCCCAGGCCAGCGTCGCTTAGCGGTCGCCCTGAAAGCGTTGAAAGCACTTCAGGAACGCGGCTGGTCGATTTTTCGTACGGCTGACCTCTCCCGGCCGCACCGCGAGGCACTCGAACGCGCGGGGTTCCTGCGTCGCATCGTGAAGGGCTGGTATATGTCCACCGAGCCGGGCGAGGGCTCCGGGGAAAGCACGCGGTGGTACGCGGCAATGACGGAATTCGTCCGGCGCTACTGTGATCTGCGTTTCGGACGGGAATGGCACGTGTCAGCCGACTATTCGCTGCTCCTACACGCCGGGCGCACCGTCCTGCCCAAGCAAGTCATTATCCATGCACCCAAGGCAAAGAACGGGACGCTAGCCTTGCCAGAAGGTTGCTCGCTCTTTGACTATCAGGCGAAAGACTATGCGGCAGCGAAGTCGGCAGTCGAGGAGGTCCGAGGCCTTCGCGCACTCAACATCGCGGCCGCACTTGTCCGGGTGTCGGAAGCGTTTTTTCGGACCTATTCGCAAGATGTGCAGGTGGTGCTGCTGCAGCTCTCTGACGTTTCCGACCTCAATCGAGCCCTGCTCGCTGGTGGTCATAGCGTGGTCGCGGGACGCCTGGCCGGCGCGCTCCGCGCGGTCGGTCGTACCGAGTTAGCCGACGACGTGTTGGCCACCCTGCGTGCGGCCGGGTACGCCGTGCAGGAAGCCAATCCATTCACCACCACGGTCGCACATTTGCCACCACTGCGTGCTCCATCACCGTACGTGCTCCGGCTACGGTTGATGTGGTCTGCCATGCGCGACGCAGTATTGGCCGCCTTCCCTCCCGCACCTGGCCCGACGCGCGACATCGATGCATACCTTGCGAAAATCGAGAACATCTATCGCACTGATGCGTACCACTCGCTTTCTATCGAAGGGTATCGAGTTACTGCGGAACTGATTGAGCGCGTAGCTCGCGGCGACTGGAACCCGGACGCGCACAAAGCCGACAAGGATGCGAAGGACGCCATGGCGGCTCATGGCTACTGGCTCGCGCACAACGCCGTGAAGGACTCAATCCGCGACATTTTGCACGGCGAACCACCTGGGAAGGTGTATCGACGCGACCATGGCGCGTGGTATCGGGCGCTGTTCCAGCCCAGTGTGGACGCTGGCATCCTAGCGTCCGCAGATTTGGCCGGATATCGAGCTCACCCCGTCTATATTCGCAATGCCCGGCACGTGCCGCCCCCGCGCGAAGCTGTGCGAGACATGATGCCGGTCTTGATGGAATTGCTCGAAAACGAAGAAAGCCCCGCAGTGCGTGCGGTGCTCGGGCACTTCGTCTTCGTTTACATCCACCCGTACATGGACGGCAACGGGCGCTTAGGACGGTTCCTGATGAACGCGATGCTCGCGTCCGGTGGCTACCCTTGGACCATTATTCGAGTCGAGGAACGGCCAGCCTATCTTTCGGCACTCGACGCGGCAAGCGCTGGCGGCGATATTGCACCCTTCGCCGCATTTCTCGCGCGCCAAATGGAGGCGGGCGCGGAAGGCAAGCCACGTCGCCGTGCGACACTTGCGAAGAAATCTCGTAAGCGGACTCGAGAGCGTAAGTAGGTGCACGACCACTTCGAAGGAATGGAAACGTCCGTGAGGTATGTTGCGTTTTCAAACGACGTTCACAATCTGGGCGCGCCTGGAAGAGCAGCGCCTGGGAGCGCGCGTCGGACCTACAGACTTATGGCTGCGGTCGACGGTGCCCGCTAGCTGCGGCGCCGCACCGCTTTCCGTAAGCTGCGAATAGGCCAAGCGCCGCGATCATCAGCACGAGAAGCACAAGCGCCAGCGACGAAAGCGTGGGAATCGGGACGTTCGGCGGCGATGCTGCGGGGATGACGGCCGTCAACACGGTTGGCGAGCTATTGTTCGAGGGACTGGCATCGGATCCACCCGATACCGTAATGAAGTTCGAGATCGAGCCAAGCTGAGTCGGCGTGACGACGAGCGTGGCGACCAGCACATTCGTGCTTCCGCCAGTGATGACATCGGTCGAAGTGCAGCTGACGGTGCTTCCGGCAAGCGAACACGAGAAGCCCGGCCCGGCCGTAATCGCGCCAATGATAAGCGAGCTCGCGAGGACGTCGGTGACGACGATGGCCCCCGACGTAGGCCCGCTGCCCACATTGGAGATCCGGATCGCGTACTGGAACGGCGAACCGAGCGAAGCGACCGCAGGACCCGTTAGGCTGGCCGTCAGGTCAGGCAACGGCCCGCCGCCGGGCGTAACTTCGGTGTCCAACGCCGCGCTCATATCGTTGCCCGGCGACGTATCGCCGCCGCCAGTGACGATTGCTTGATTGTTCACCACGCCCTGTTGCGCGGGAGTGACATGAATCGTGGCCACCGGCACCTCGGACGCGCCCATGGCAATCGGCGTGCTCGATGTGCAGGTTACGATTTGCAACGAAGCCGAGCAAGCGAAATTCGCCCCCGCTGAAAGGCTGTTGATGGTGAGCGTACTCGGCACCGCGTCGGTCACCGAAATGGCGCCCACGGTCGGTCCAGTACCCACGTTCGACAACGCGATGACATAGTCGAACGGCACACCGATGATCGCCGTAGGCGGACCATTCTTGGTGATGGTCAAGTCCGGTATCGGAGCGCCGCCCACGATGGTGGTCACCTGCGGCGCGCTGTTGTTCGCGGCGTTCGTGTCGCCGCCGCCGCTCACCAGGGCCGTGTTGTCGATGATCGCTGCAAGCGTTGGTACGACGTGGATAGTCGCAACTGTGATATTCGACGTGTTCGCGGCGAAAGGCACTGAGGACATGCACGTCACGGTATTGGCGGGGGACGTGCAGCTGAAGCCAGCACCGGCGGTCACGCTGACGAGGGTCAAGCCACCCGGGAGGGTGTCGCTCACGGTGATGAGACCTGCCGTCGGCCCGGTCCCGACGTTGGCCAGCGTAATGACGTAGTCGAATGCGACACCCACGGTCGCGGTCGGTGGGCCGCTCTTGCTGATCGTGAGGTCCGGCGCCAATGCGACGGTAACCAGCGTCGTCACCGGCGGCGACGCATTGTTCAAGGCGTTGGCATCGCCTCCGCCGGCCACGCTCGCCGTGTTCGTCACCGGCCCCGCCGCTGTAGGCGTCACATTGATCGTAGCCACCGGTGCGTCGAGAACGCCGCTCGATACCGGAACCGACGCTGTGCAGGTCACCGTCTGGAGCGTGACCGAGCAGCTAAAGCCACCCGCACCGGTTGCGCTGTTGATCGTAAGGCCGGCGGGAATCGTATCGCTGATCACGATGCTCCCGGTGCTGACGGCGGTACCGAGGTTCGAAAGTGAGACGAGGTAGTCGAACGCGGTCCCGACCGTGGCGGTCGCCGGCCCGGTCAGCGAAACCGTCAGATCCGGCGCCGGCGCCGCGAGGACATTCGTGAGTAGCGGCGTCGAGATGTCATTGCCGATGCTGGCATCACCGCCTCCGGCAACGCTCGCGGCATTGGTTATCGCCCCGGGCGCGGTCGGAGTGACGTTGATCGTCGCGACCGGCAGATCGATCACACCGGGGGTGATGACGGCGGTTGATGTGCAGCTGACGATCTGCAGCGATACCACGCAACTGAAGCCCGAGGTGCCGACCGCACTGTTGATCGCGAGCCCCGGCGGAATGGCATCGGTGACGGTGATCGTGCCCGTGGTCGAACCGGTACCGACGTTAGACAGCGTGACGTCGTAGTCGAACGCGGCCCCGACGGTCGCGGTGGCAGGGCCCGAGAGTGACGGTGTCAGATCCGGGATGAGCGCGGGACTGATGGTCGTGTCCACCGACGGCGACACATCATTGCTCGGCGTGGTATCGCCGCCGCCGGCGACGGTCGCACTGTTGCTGATCGATCCCGGCAGCGTCGGGGTGACGGTAATCGTGGCTACCGGAACGCCGACGACCCCGCCCGGCAGAACGGATGTGCTGGTGCAGGTCACGGTCTGCGTCGCTTGCGAACAGTTGAAGTTCGGTGCCGCCGCAATGTTGTCGATGGTCAAGCCCACCGGGATCGCGTCGACCACCGTGATGAGTCCGGCGGTCGGACCGGAGCCGACATTCGAGAGGCTCACGGTGTAGTCGAAAGCGACCGCGACGGTGGCCGTCACCGCGCCGGTAAGGGTGGGTGTCAGGTCCGGTACCGGGAGCGGGCTGATGGTCGTGAACACCGGTGCCGCGACGTTGTTGCCGGGCGAGGTGTCGCCACCACCGATCACCGTTGCGCTGTTCCCGATCGTACCAGCCAGCACCGGCGTCACGCTGATGGCGGCCACCGGCGCATTGGCGACGCCATTCAGCATGGACGTGGTTGCGGTGCAGGTCACCGTCTGGGCAAGGGTCGAGCAGGTGAAACCCGTTCCTGCGGTGACGCTGTCGATCGTCAACCCGGCCGGGAGCGTGTCGGTGACGGTGATCAAGCCGCTGCTGGGTCCGGTACCGACGTTGGAAAGCGTGATCATGTAGTCGAACGGGACGCCTACGGTTGCGCTCAGCGGACCCGCCAGAGCGATGGCCAGATCGGGCGTTGGCGCATCGCCGACGATGGTGGTGAGCACCGGCGAGACGTCGTTGGTAATGTCGATGTCGCCGATGGCGCTGACCGATGCGCTGTTGCCGATTGCCCCCGGGAGCGTTGGCGTGACGTCGATGACGGCAGCGATGACGTTCACTGCACCGGCGCCGATCGCGGCGTTCGATGTGCAGGTGACCACCTGCGCCAGAATCGAGCAGTTGAAGTTGGCTCCCCCGGTGACACCGTTGATGGTCAAGCCGGGCGGGATAATGTCGGTGACCGTGACGGTCCCCGCGCTTGCACCCGTGCCGACATTCGCCAGCGCGATCACGTAGTCGAATGGCGTACCTACGGTCGCGCTGGACGGACCGCCCACGTCGATGGTGAGGTCCGGGGTGGGACCGCTACTGACGATGCTGATTGACGGCGGGGAAGTATCGTTCAAAGCATTCGCATCGCCGCCACCGGCGACGGTCGCGTCGTTGCTGACCAGGCCCGCCGCGGTCGGCGTGACCGTGATCGTTGCCACGGGCACGCCGAGCGTCCCGCCGGCGATGGGAGCGAGCGAGGTACAGATCACGGTCTGCGCCAGCGTCGAGCAAGTAAAGCCGCTGGCGGACGTCACGCTATCGATCGTCAAGGCTGGCGGAATCGTGTCGGTGACCGTGATGAGCCCGCTGGTCGTGCCCGTGCCGACGTTGGACAACCCGAGCGTGTAGTCGAACGCCGTACCGACTGTCGCCTCGGTGGGTCCCGTCAACGTGGGCGCTAGATCCGGCACGGGTGCGGCATTCACCGTTGTCAGCAGAGGTGGCGAGTCGTTGTTGGCGATGTCGACGTCGCCGCCGCCGGCGACGCTCGCGAGGTTGCTCGCGGGCCCCACTGTGAGGGGTGTCACCGTGATCGTCGCCACGAGCACCGTGGCACCGCTCGCAATCGGCGTGCTTGTGGTGCATGTCACGACCTGCAGCGATGTGCCGCAACTGAACCCCGGACCCGCGGCCACGCTGTCGATGGTCAGACCCGCAGGTAGCGTGTCCGTAACCGTGACCAGTCCGCTGCTGGCGCCGGTCCCGAGGTTGGATATGCTCACAACGTAATCGAACGCCACGCCAACGGTGGCTGTGCTTGGCCCGCTCAACGTGGGCGCCAAGTCGGGAACCAGCGCGGCGTTCACGGTCGTGGTAAGGGGCGGCGACGCGTTGTTGCCGGGCGATTCGTCGCCACCACCCGTCACCGCAGCGCTGTTGTTTACCGTACCCGGTAGCGTCGGCGTGACACGAATGATGGCGACAGGTACATCGACGATACCGGCCGGCAGTGCCGTCGTGGTTGTGCAGCTCACCGTCTGCGCTACGATCGAGCAGGTGAAATCGGCGCCGGCACTCACGCTGCTGATGGTGAGTCCCGCTGGTATAGCGTCGGTCACGGCGATAAGGCCCGTCGTCGGCCCGGTGCCGACGTTGGAAAGCTCGATCGTGTACTCGAAGATGGCTCCCACGGTTGCCGTCGCCGGACCGACGACCACGATCTCAAGATCGGGTATCGGAGCGCTGCTGACCATGGTCGTCAGCGGGGGCGAGGTGTCGTTCGAGGGATTCGCATCCGCCCCGCCGGCCACGGCGGCGAGATTGCTGATCGGGCCCGCGACGGTCGGCGTCACATTGATCGTCGCCGCAGGAACGTTTGCCACGCCGCCTGCAATGGAGGTGCTCGACGTGCACGTGACCGCTTGCAATAGCACGCTGCAACTGAACCCTGCCGCTGCAGTGACGTTATTGATGGTCAGTCCTGCCGGGACGTTATCGGTGACCGTAATCACGCCCGAAGTCGTACCATTCCCGGCGTTCGACAGGCTGATCGCGTAGTTGAATGCCGTACCGACCGTCGCCGTCGTCGGCCCGGTCAACGTCGGTGTCAGGTCCGGTGTGGGCGCCGGGTTGACCGTCGTGTCGACCATCGCCGACGCGTTGTTGGCCGGATTGACGTCGCCCCCGCCGGACACGCTTGCCTGATTGCTCAGCGGGCCTGCGGCAGTGGGCGTTACACTGATCGTCACCGCAAGCGCGTTGGTGACCCCGGCGGCGATCGGCGCGCTCGAGGTGCACGTCACCGTCTGCAGCGAAACTCCGCAGCTGAACCCCGGGCCCGCGTTGGCGCTGTCGATCGTGAGACCCGCCTGAAGCGTATCGCTCACTGTGATGCTGCCAGACGTCGACGCCGTTCCCACGTTGGACAGGCTGATCGAATAGGGGAACGGAACGCCGACCGTTGCCGTCGCCGGCCCGGTGAGCGTCGGCGTGAGATCCGGGATCGGCGCCGCACTGACGCTCGTATTGACCGGCGACGAGGTGTTGTTGCCCGGCGAGTTATCGCCGCCCCCGGCGACCGACGCACTGTTGCTGACCGGTCCGGCCATGGTTGGCGTGACGTTGATGGCGGCGACCAGCACGTCGGCAACGCCGCTCGGCAACGACGTCACGGCCGTGCAGGTCACGGTTTGTGCGAACGTCGAGCAGACGAACTCGGCGCTTGGCGTGACGCTGTTGATCGCGAGGCCGTTGGGTATGACATCGGTGACGGTCACCGTACCCGCCGTCGGTGCCGCACCGACGTTGGAGACGCTGACAACGAAGTCGAACGGCAAACCGACGGTGGCCGTGCTCGGTCCCGACTTGCTGATTGCGAGGTCGGGCAACGCGCAGTCGGACATCACCACCCGCGACTGCGCGACGTAGATGTCGCCCGACAACACGCCGAGACCCGACAGGACAGCGTTGTTGAGCGTCACGTGTATAGCGTTCACCGTGAACGTATCGCTGTTCTGAATCTGCTCGTTCAGAACGATGCGCACGCCCAGCACGTCGAGCAGTACGGTGTTGGCCGCAGGATTGGCGACCACCGACGGACTGCCGACAGCGCCGCCGACGACGACGTTGGTCAATGTGGAGCTGCCCGCGAAGACGACGCTTCCGGCGCTGCACGAAGCCGCTGCCGACGAAGCGACCGCTTGAGCGGTTAAACTGAGTAGGCTGCCGAGCGCAACGTTGAGGTTCTGGACGCTTCCCGCGCTTTGCACGGTGTTTGCGCCGAGCGCGCTGGCGGTCGTGGCATTGAGCGTGCCGCTGCCGACGGAGACCGCGCCCGAAAGGATGCTTCCTAGGATGCTGACCGAATTGCCAGTAACGTTGAAGTCCGGCGGAGCCGCTCCGGAGACACCGTTGGGTGCCGGACCGAGCGAGAGTGTTGCGAGCGGATTGCCGGTGACCAGCGCGACGGCGGCGATATTGGCTTGAAGGCCGTGGCCGGACCCGCTACCCGAGGATGCCGCCCAGCAAAGGGGAGCTGCAGCCAGAGCGGCTGCAGTACCGAGGATGTGTAACGATCGCAGCCACGGCTTGGCCGACATAATTCTCCTTGCGCTTCTTCTTCTACCTGTATTTCTGGTCTATTTTTGGTTCGGCGCGAAACTCTACCTCTATTGGGGATGGTTCAGCAAGTGGGGGAAACGGAGTATGTGCAATCGCGCGGAAATTGCGGAAAGAGTCTTGAGTCAGCTGCACGCACCAATTGCTTCAGGCGACAGCCGAGCCGGCGAGAGCACTTTTTGGTGGATGGCTTGCTTTGGTTTCGTGGCCGTTGGGCCGAGCGGCTCGCCCTTTCCTACCGTGGCGGGCAGAAGCCGCTCTCGGCTTATCAGGCTCGCGATAGCACGCTCAAGACGAGCTGATTAAGTGACACACCTTCCTGCTTTGCCTTTCGAGCCAGGCGCGCGTGTACGGATCTGGGAACGCGAACGACGAACTTGCCGCTGTAGCGGTCCAGCGGTTCGGTCACGGACGGTTCGGGAATTTCACGACCGGCCGCTCGCGCAGCTTCAATCCAAGCAGCGACGGCTCGTTGCGCCTCGCGGGCTGCATTCGCTTCCGTTGCACCCCAAGCGGAACAACCAGGGAGGTCGGGCGCCTCCGCAATGAAGCCTTCGTCTTCCTTGCTCCAGAAGATTTCCAATGGGTAGCGGGTCATTGATCGTCTCCGTACTTCTCGATCATCGCGATGAGCTGACGCGCCTGATAGGGAGGCACGTGGCCCTTACGGTTCTGAAAATTGAGCAGCATCGACTCACCGGGTCGGGCGAACGCTCGGTGCGAGCCGGCACCACCTTTGTGAACGAAGCCCAGTGCCTCCACGGCCTTGCACGCATCAACAAAGCGCACGGCCTTCGGATTGGCCGCGATGGCCTCGAAAAGCTTGGTGAGCTTGCTCAGAGAGGATGATACTACATGTAGTATCAATCAGCAATCCGCTTGGGTCCTGCTAATCCCGAGTACTTGCCCAGGCAATTGTGGCGGTCTTTTGTGGCAAATAATCGGATTTCAGGGCATTCCACAGCAAATTTAGCCCGCGTTTCATAGTAGAGCCTAAAATCTGAGCGGGTTCGAATCCCGCCCTCTCGGCCAGAATTGTATTTTTAACCAGAATTTTGCGCGTCAACGCCTCTCAATTGTGGCGGTTTGTGGCGGTAATCCCCGCCTCGCTGAGCGGCATTACGGCGTGCTTGAGCACTGCGTCGAAGCAAGCGCTGCGTCCACTGAATCCGCCTGTCCACACACCGTGGACAACCCGCAAGAATGGACATGGGGAAGCAAAGGCCAAGTCCGGATCGGATGGCGACGGCATTTGTCGGCGAGCCGCAGCTGCTGACGAAGGATGTTGCTCGACGCTCGCCTACGGCGATCCACGCCGCGGCTTCGGTTCGGCCACCCTCAGAAGCCCGCCCGTCAATTTGACCATTCCGATCAACTGTCATGGTGCCGGTCACGCAGGTGTACAGAGTCCTTGAGAGCGTAAAGACTTGCCTGTCCCGACCAGACCGAGCGAACAGCCCGAAGAGTCTGTGAATTCAAGGATAAACCAGCTTGTGTTTGTGTCCAGTTTGAGGCTATACTATGTCTAGAGATAGACGCCCTAGCTCAGGTACTCAGGTAAACAGTATGCCCTCAGCCAAGCTTCAGACACCACGCAGACAGCGACACGGCAAGAAGGTCGCGGCCAAGGCGACCCGCTCGAAACGAGTGCGGGCGGCCGCCACGCAGCGCGAAGCCGTGCCCGAAACCAGGGGCGTGATTGCTTATCATTCAGCGAAGGGCGTGGACGAGTACGTACGCCAGGTCGCGCGCGCCACGCCTCTCCAGATCGTAGAGATCGAGCGCCAAGGTGTTCTTGGCTCATTCATCAAGGATCTCTCCAGACGCATGGAAATTCCTTCCTCGCGCATCTTCACGATCCTCGGGATCCCCAAGGCCACGGCGGAAAAGAAGGCTGCGGCTGGTGAAAGGGTCGAAGGCCGTGGAGGTCAGGCCGCCATCGGGATGGTCAAGCTCCTCGGTATCGCCCAAGAGATCGTCGGAAACAGTACGGCGACAGAAGCGAAGGCGTTCGATGCGACTAAATGGCTTGGGCAATGGATCGAACGTCCCCAGCCTGCGCTCGGCGGTCGCAAGCCCGCCGATTTGCTGGACACACCCACAGGCGCCGAAGTTGTCGCACGGTTGCTAGGCTCGATCGAGAGCAGCGCCTACCAGTGAAGCTCTGGCGGATCGCGGCTGAAACCCGCGAATACGCAGCAACTGATTTAAGCGGCGCCGGTGCGGCCAAGCGTCCAGGCCGCTGGAACGACTATAAGGAAGCAGTCGTCTACTGCGCGCCGACGATCGCCATGGCGGTATTGGAGACCGCCGCGCACGTCGACGATTCCGGACTGCCGTTGAATCGCTACCTTGTCGAGATCGAAGTGCCTGACGTCGTGTGGGGCCGACGCGAAAAGGTTGAGGTTGCGGAGCTGCCTCCGACCTGGGCTGCTATCCCGGCGGGGCGCGCCACCGCGAAGTTCGGGTCCGACTGGCTCGCGTCGCTGCGGTCGCCGATCCTGAAGGTGCCTTCGGTGATCGTGCCGGAGGAATGGGTCACGCTCATTAACCCCGGCCATCCGGACGCTTCCAGGATAATCGCAAAGGCGGTGCGCCTCTTCGAATACAACCGGCTGTTCCGATTCTGAGACTTGCACGTCGGAAAGGTCACGGGTCGTTTGTATGCAAAGGAAGGATCCACAGATGGCCAAGAAGTTTGCTGCGCTACGTGCCAAGATGTTTACCGGCGGCACAGGCTCGAGCGGCGCAGCGCGCGCAGAGGATGTTGGCTGAGATGCCGCAGCAAGCAGTCGAGATCTACAACGGCAATCGAATTCGCGAGTTCGACGGAGCCGATGCCGATCTGGTCAAGGGCCTGAGTCGGCGAAGCCGTTCGAAGAAATCCATTCCATAACGCGCCATCGTCTGGCTGATGCCGTTTCCGATAGACCGATCGAATCGCCGCAACCTCGATAATAAGTGCTGCATGTCACCTCGCACCGAAACAATAGGCAAGCCACGCGCTAGCGGGAATTTGCGCATCGGCGATCACTGGAATGCGATCACGATCATCGCGCTGTCGCAGAGCAACCCGCTGAAGGCGGTGGCTGAGCTGGTCGAGAACAGCATCGATGCGCGCGCTAAAACGATCGTCATCACGCGAGGCAAGGAGAAGGGACAGCATTACCTGCGCGTGAAGGACGACGGTGAGGGCGTCCGCAAGAATGCGGACGGCGAGCCGGATTTCCACTACGTGGCCACGCACGTCTGCGACTCCATCAAGCGGCGGCTGAAAACGCAAGGCGCGCGGGGATTGCAAGGCGAGTTCGGCATCGGCCTGTTGAGCTTCTGGACGCTGGGCGAAGAGCTTCTGCTGAGCTCGGCCGGTGAGGACGGACGCGCCCACCAGATGCATCTACGCAAGGGCGACCCGAGTTACCGCATCACGCAGCGGCCCGCACTCTTTCCCGAACCGGGCACTGAAGTCCTGATCAGGGGTATCCTGCCGGGAATCAAGAACTTCAGCGGCGAGAAGATCCAGTGGTACCTCGCCTCGGAGCTGCGCGACCGGATCCGTCACTCTGGCGTATCGATCCGCGTCGTCGATCGAACCGCGCGCGCCGAATTCAAGGTCGAGCCCCGTCAGTTTGAGGGACGACTGTTGCATGAGCTCGACGGCGCCTTGCCGGCGCAGAGCGAAGTCTACGCGGAGCTCTACTTGCACGCTCACTCGCCCGCCAACGCGGTGTCGCTCTATCGCTCCGGTACGCGTGTGCTCGAAAATCTCGCCGACCTCGAGGCATTCGCGCGCTTGCCTTGGACGAGTGGTTATGTACAAGGGATCATCGACGCCCCGTATCTCAACCTGACCCCGGGGACGCGGCTCGGCGTCATCCACGACGCTGCATTGGCGCGCCTGGCCGACGAGCTTGCACCGCTCGAGGCGCGGCTTGCGAAGATCATCGAGGATCAGCAACGGGCGGAGGAGGAGCGCGCGAGCCGCGATGTGCTGCGCTCGGTGCAGGGCGCGCTCAAGGAGGCGCTGCTCGCTTTGCCGGCCGAGGAGTACGACTGGTTCGATTTGCATCGTGGCGAAGGCAAGCGTCGGCCGAGGACGCCCGCAGAAGCGGTCGCCGGCGAGGCGGTGCCAACGGACGACCAATCGCTCGCAATGGAGGATCCTGCTTACAATGAAACCTCCGAACCGCAACGGCAATTCTTCGAATACGCAGGTCCGTTGTTTTCGGTGGTCATTTCGCCGACTTCGAGCGTCATCGAAGTCGGCGGCTCGCGCGCGTTACGTGCGATCGCGCGAGATCGAGCGCGACGACCCGTGGAGCAGGACCTGACGTATGCCTGGAGGATTCTCGAAGGCGAGGGAATGCTCGGCCCTATCGACGGAGAGATCGCGATGTTCCGGGCCGCCAGCGAACCGGGGCTCGCGCGCATCGAAGTGATCGCCACTCAGCACGACGTCATCTGCAAGGCCGAAGCACAGATCACCATGACCGCCTCGCTTGTCAGCAAGACAGGTAGCGGCGACTCCACTTACCAGGGGCTGCCCGGCTACACCTACCACAAGGCGGCAGGGGAGCTGTGGCGTTCGCGCTTCGATGCGGAGCGCAACCTCGTGGTCATCAACAACGGCCACCGCGATTTCGTCTACGCGGCGCGTAGCAAGATGCTGAAGCTCCGCTACATCTGCCGGCTGTTCGCGAAGGAGCTGGTGCTCAAGAACTTCGTCGGCATTCCGCAGGATCAACTTCTCGAGCGCTTGCTGGAGCTGACGTTGTATACCGAGGAGAATCTGCGCTAGACAGAACGCCGCGCAGCGCGGTCATGCACGTGTCATCGGCCAAATGCCCCGTTCCTTCATGTGCCTGACGCACGTTCGATTTTGTGCCCAATCCGTGGCCAAATCGGACACTTTCAGCCGATTCCAGCCGACCTTTCTCATAGAGAAACAGCACTTTACGGTCTAGGCGATACGGTTTCGAATCCCGCCTTTTCCGCCAATTTCACGACGACGATTCGATTTCGCTGATACGCGGGAGCGCGCGGTGACAACTACGCGCTGACGCGCAGGTATGCTTGGCTTCCAACGATTCAATCAGATGAACACAAGACCAAGTGCGTCGGTACCTTCGTTGAAGACGCATAGAGCGCTGCGCCGAGCTACCGCTTCACTACCAGCTTTGCCAAGCGTCGAGAGGCCTTCGAGCAATTGACGCCTCGACGCGTTCTTACAGTTAGACGGATTTCTGCGAATACTTTATTCTGTCTCACGGCGCCGCGCGAACCTGCTGGATGCCCGGAGCGGTTATGGCTCCTTGACGATGCGCGACGCACTGTTCCGAGGACAAACGGGGAGGAATCAAATGCCAATGCTTGTGATAGGACTTGGCCGTCTCAATGAAAGGTTCGATAGCGACCACATCGAGGCCACTGCAAAGAGGGCGGAAGATTTCGCGCCCCCAAAGGGGTTCGACGCCGGCAAGCTAATCGGCAAAGACGATGCCGCCAGGACCTTTAAGCGATATCTCAACAACTTGCCGGGCAGCCTGAAGGAGACCCTGCGCGGGGTCGTCTACTATTCGCTCAGGCAAAAGCCGCCCAAGCCCATCAATTTCGGCTGGGCGCCCGCGTACGATTCCGAGCTGACCATTTGGGAGTCCGACTGCGGAATCACGCTTTTCGTGAAGGGCCGCTACCCGACCGATCGTCTGACGAAAGGAGTGCGCGGGACGGACTAGCGATCGCCACCGGCGCGACGCCCATGCCGGCGAGCCGCAGGCCGCCGAAAAAATGATCGCGGTCTGCCTCGTTGGCGTAGGTTGCGAGTCGCGGTGAGTCCCGCGTAGCTCTGGGGAGAAGATCGGCCGGCAGGGCGTTCCGCGCCTCATCGGTGCGGCCGAGCCGGGCCAGCGCTGCTGCCAGCAGAACATGGCCCAGCGCGAAGTTGTGCTGGATCGCTGACCGCGCCTGAACGACCGCCTCCGCATAATCCTTCGATTGGTAGCGCGCCAACGCAAGCGACCCGATCATCGTGCCGAGTTGCGGGTCGAAAGGACTGTGTCGAAGACTGCGTTCTATCGGCTCGATCGCCTCGGCCGGATGCCCGCTGTAGATGAGCACCTGCCCCAGCCGCAGGTTGCCGTACGCGAAGTTCGGATTGAGCGCGATCGCCCGGCGTGCCGCATCGAGCGCCTCCTGATGCAATCCGAGATAGAGCGCGGCGCCCGAATAGGCAAAGTGAGCGTGCGCATCGCTCGAATCGAGCGTGATGGCCTTCGCGGCGGCTTCGAAGGATTCGCGCAAGTCCTCGTCGGGATGCTCCGACCACCCATACACCGTCGCCCCGCCATAAAGAATGCGTGACAGGCCGACGTATCCCAGAGCCAATTGCGGATCCCGCTCGATTGCCTTCCGGAATAATCCGACGGCTTCCCGGTAGCCTTCATCGGAAACCTTGTTCAGATGCCACATTCCGCGCTGGTAGCAGTCGAAGGCTGTGTAGTCGTTCAAGCTCTTGGCACCGATACGGACATTTTCGCTGTAAAGCATCGCAGGCTCGATCGCGCTCACCACCTGCTGAGTAATCTCGTCCTGAAGGGCCAGAATGTCGACGAGGTCCCGATCGAACCGGTCCGCCCAGATATGAGTGCCCTTCGAAGCTTCCAACAATTGCGCAGTGACGCGTACCCGGCCGCCGACCTTTTGCACGCTGCCTTCCAATACATAGCGAATGCCTAGTTCAAGCCCGACCCGTCTCACATCGACGGCGCGCCCTTTGTAAGTGAAACTGGAATTTCGAGCGATCACGAAGAACGAGCGCCAGCGAGACAGTGCCGTAACAATATCTTCGGCGATCGCATCGGCAAAATATTCCTGTTCCGGATCACCGCTGATGTTCTGAAATGGCAGGACGGCGATCGACGGCTTGTCGGGAATCGTAAGCGTGCTTGTCGGGTGCGGGGCAGGGCGGTCCAGAACGACCCTGTAGACCCTGATCGCGCGGCCCATGTTTTTCAAATTTTGTTCGCCGGTATCCTCGAACTCCACGTCGACCCGGCCCTGTACATCTTCGTGTACGCGCGCGGAGATGCAAATGCCTCCGGGATCAGCCAAAGACTCAATGGACGCAGCAATGTTCACGCCCTCGCCAAAGATATCGCCCTTGTCGGTCACCACATCACCGGCGTTAATGCCAATCCGGAATTCCATCCTCTGATTTGGCGGGGTATTCGCGTTGCGTGATAGCATGGAGTGCTGGATTTCGACGGCGCATTCCAGCGCTTCCACGACGCTGGGAAATTCGATGAGCAAGCCATCACCCATTGTTTTGATCACGCGACCGTGATGCGACTTGACCTTGGGATTGAATAGCTCTGTCAGGTGAGCGGTGAACTGCGCCAACGTGCCCCGCTCGTCTTGCGCAACCAGCCGGGTGTAGCCAACGACGTCGGCTGCAACGATTGCTGTAAGCCTTCGTATTACTTTTTTGGGGCTCAAGGCTTACCCTCATCGGCGTGGGGATTGTCGAGGTAAATGGTACCGCAAGGCAACTCGTATTGCACTCGTCGACTTTGCGCTCTCCGATTTCCAATCGATGCAGGCCAAGCGCGCGACATTTCCAGTCAAAGCACAGATCGGAGACTTGTAATGGACGCCAATAAACTCGAGACTCTCAAACAGAAATACGCCGGCACCAAGGGTGGAGACATTTTCCACCCAGCTTTTGCTGCCGTCGCGGCACAGGTGTTTTCCACCGCCGATCAGCGAAAATGGCCGTTTGCGGGCGCGGCAACCTTTCTCGGTCTGCCTTATTGGCCGGAGTTGGCCGCAGCCCCGAATTTCGGTGGCCTAGATGTGGCGCTGGTCGGTGTGCCGATGGATCTTGGCGTCACCAACCGCGCCGGGGCGCGGCTTGGCCCACGCGCGGTGCGGGCAGTAGAAAGGATTGGGCCCTATGAGCACGCGTTGGGCATCGCGCCGTTGTTGCATATCTATGCTGCGGACGTTGGCGACGTGCCGATGAAAAGTCGCTTCAGTCTCGAGGAGTGCCATGCCGATATCGAGGCATTCTTTGGGAAGGTTCGCGCAGCCGGCGTGATCCCGCTTGCGGTGGGTGGCGACCATTCGATTACCTATCCCATTCTCAAAGCGCTGGGGAGAGATCAGCCGGTTGGCATGCTTCATATCGACGCGCATTGCGATACCGGCGGGACATTCGAGGGATCCAAGTTCCATCACGGTGGGCCATTCCGCCAGGCGGTCCTGGACGGAGTTCTGGACCCGGAACGGTCCATCCAGATTGGCATCCACGGTGGGGCGGAGTATCTGTGGGAGTTCTCTATCGATAGCGGCATGACCGTCTTGCACATGGAGGACGTGGCCGAAATGGGTATACCGGCGGTCATTGAAAAGGCTCGTAAAGTAATTGGCGACGGGCCGACCTACGTCACGTTTGATATAGATAGCATTGACCCGGGCTTCGCACCGGGCACGGGCACGCCAGAAGTAGGGGGGTTGACGCCGCGCGAAGTGCTGGCGATTCTGCGTGGCATCGCCGGGGCACACATCATCGGCGGCGATGTGGTCGAGGTGGCACCGCAATACGATGCCACGACCAATACGGCGCAGGTCGCGGCTCAAGTGCTGTTTACCGAACTGTGTCTGATCGCCCTCGACCCCAGGTTTCGCGCAAGCGTGGCTGAGGGAGGCCACCGCCGTTAGTCGCACCCTTACGAGCCACCGTTGCCACACCTACGCACGAATTCTGCAATAGCTTGGGCGACGCGCTGTCCACCCTTCTGCAGGGCATCCTCGTGGCCGGCATCGACGAGCAAAAGCTGTTTCGGCTCGCGAGCAGCGCGAAACAGCTCCTTGGTCATTCCGATCGGAACAATGTCATCGTTCATCCCGTGCACAAACAGCATCGGCAGCCCCAAGCGGCTGATCTTGCTTAACGTGTCGAAGCGCTCCTCGAGCAGCCAGTCGACTGGCACCAACGGATATTCTGATCGCGCCATTGCCGCGATCGAGGTGAAGGTGCTCTCTAGCACGATCCCACAAGCCGGCGCGCGACGCAGTGCCAGCTCGACTGCGACCGCAGCGCCGAGCGAGTGACCGTAGAGAACGATCCGTTTCGGATCGAAGCCGCGTACGCGCACAAGGTGGTCCCAAGCCGCCACCGCATCTTCGTACACGGTAGCCTCGGAAGGTGCCGGACCGCTGCTGCTGCCATAGCCGCGATAGTCTATTGCGAGGATAGGTAGTCCAAGCCCGTGCAGCGTGTCCAATCGCTCAAGTTCTCCTCCAAGATTGCCATCGTTGCCGTGAAAGTAGAGTACCGCCACGGCAGCGGGCAGGCTCGGATCCGCTGGCAGCCACCATGCGTTGATGACGCCCCTGTTATTGACGGCGATATTGACCTCTCGAAAGTCGATACCGATGTCGTTCGGCGTCCGTCGAACAAGCGATTCGGGTAAGAAGATCAGCGCCCGCTGCTGCGTCCACAGGTAGGCGCAGGCGGCCGCGTAAGCCACGCCAACGAGCAGCAGGACCGCGACCAGTGCACGCATTAATTTGGTTCGATCACTCACGGCAATCAAGGGCCAACCTGCGGACGTTGGCTCGGCAAAGGAGGCATACCCGGAATGCGCTCTGCTGGTTTCCTGGCACGGATTCCGCTCTCATTGTCGCAAATCCTGCCTTCTCCGCCAGAACGATCTTCCAGCATCCGGCACTTGACGGCCGCCAATCTGGACTTATCCTGATACGCGGCGGGAGCCTCGCCGCGAGCATGTCACGCTATCTGATCGACCGCATCGACGCGACGCCCAACATCGAGCTGTGCCCTCACACCGAGCTCAAACAACTGCACGGCGACCTGGTAGAAGGCCTGACCGCGGTAACGTGGCGCAACAGTCAAACGGGTCTCGAAGAAAAACGGCCGATCCGACATGTGTTCCTTTTTGTGGGTGCGGACCCGGAGACGCGTTGGCTGGAAGGCTGTGGCATCGCGCTCGACAAACACGGCTTTGTTCTGACGGGGCAGGCGACGGCGAGCCTCGCCCCGGGGCATGCGCCGGCTCCGCTCGAATCGAATGTGCCCGGCGTGTTCGCGGTCGGCGACGTGCGCTCCGGTTCGGTGAAGCGTGTGGGCGGCGCGATCGGCGAAGGCGCTGCCGCAGTGGCGCTGATCCATGAATATCTAGCAGCGGCCCATCGAGCGTCCCCGGAGCGTACGGAATGATCAACGTAAGACATGCGAAAGAGCGCGGCACCGCCAACTTCGGGTGGCTCGACAGCCGGCACACGTTCTCGTTCGGTGATTACTACGATCCAAAGCAGATGGGCTTTGGGCCGTTGCGCGTGATCAACGAGGACCGGGTCAGCCCGGGCAAGGGGTTCGGCACGCATGGACACCGCGACATGGAGATCATCTCATACGTTCTCGGAGGCGCACTCGAGCACAAGGACAGTATCGGTACCGGGTCGGTGATCCGGCCGGGCGACGTGCAGGTCATGTCTGCCGGCACCGGCATCCGGCATAGCGAATTCAACCACTCGAAGACCGAGCCGGTGCACTTTCTGCAAATCTGGGTGGTTCCCGACCGCGAAGGCATCGCGCCGCGCTACGAGCAGAAGACATTTACCGATGCCGACAAGCGCGGCCGGCTTCGCCTCGTGGGCTCATCGGACGGACACGACGGTTCCGTAGTCATTCACCAGGACGTCGAGCTTTTCGCTGCGATCCTCGATGCCGGCGCGCAGGTAACGCATGCCTTGTCGATTGGGCGCAAGGGCTGGCTGCAGGTTGTCCGCGGCACCGTGGTGATGAATGGTCAGGAACTCGATGTCGGCGACGGTGCGGCCGTAGAACGCGAATCAGGGCTGACGATAACGGCGAAGACCGACGGCACGGAGATTCTGGTATTTGATCTGCCGTAGCCGTGACGTGGATATGGGACAAACAGGTAGAAGCGTCACGTGTTCGAATTGACCATACCCGCGAGTGCGACCGATCACGCGATCGGCCCGGCGCACGCCTCGGTCACGGTCACCGAGTATGGCGATTTCGAATGTCCAAACTGCAAGCAGGCGGCGCCGGCGGTCAAGCTGTTGCTCGACCGATTCGCGGGCCGCATCCGGTTTGTCTATCGCCACTTCCCGCTGGAAGAAGTGCATCCGCACTCATTGCACGCGGCGGAAGCGGCAGAGAGTGCGGGTGCACAAGGCAAGTTCTGGGCAATGCATGATCTGCTTTTCGCCAATCAACCGCACTTGAAGCTACACCAACTACGCGGCTACGCCGAGCGGCTGCAGCTCGACATGCAACGCTTTGCAGCCGAGACGGACGACCACGTTTATCTGCAACGCATTCGAGAGCAAGTGCAGGGTGGTCGTGAGAGCGGTGTTCGCAGCACACCGACGTTTTTCGTCAACGGCAGGATTCAAGATGTGTCATTCGGCTTGCGCTTTCTGTTTGACGCGGTGGATGCGGCGCTGGCAAAGTAAGAAATCCGGACGTAGAGGAGTATTGCGATGCCTGCTCAATGCACTCATTTGAGTCTCGTAAAGACGGCCACGCCGAATGCCGAAGGCTGCGAGGAATGCCTCACCACCGGCGACACATGGGTGCATCTTCGTCTGTGTCGAACCTGCGGGCATGTCGGGTGCTGCGACGATTCGAAGAACAAGCATGCAACCAGGCATTTCCGTTCGACCAAGCACCCGATCGTGACTTCCCTCGAGCCCGGGGAGGACTGGAGTTGGTGCTACATCGACGAGCTCATGCTGGAGCTCGAGTAGAAGGTGCTGCGAGTCGCGTCGGCATTGTGCCGACCACGAGCCGGGAAACTCGATGAAGGCCCCGCAATCCGCGCCGGCTCCGGGATCGCAAGCATCCGCCGCGGCCGTTTCGCCATGGAGCCCGCTGCAAACCGCGCTGTTCCGTAACCTGTGGATCGCGACGATCGTTTCCAACATCGGGACCTGGATGCAGGACGTTGGCGCCGGGTGGCTGATGACGTCGCTTTCCTCATCACCGGCGGTGGTGGCGCTCGTGGAAGCCGCCGACAGCTTTCCGGTGATGCTGCTTGCGCTGCCGGCCGGCGCGCTCGCCGACATCGTCGATCGCCGGCGGCTCCTAATCGCCATTCAGCTTTATTTGATGATTGTTGCCGGCGCGCTTGGCATCTTGACGTGGCTGGATATGATGACTGCGTGGACGCTCCTCGGATTCATCTTCGCCCTCGGGATCGGCACCGCAATGATGATGCCGGCGTGGGCGGCAATCGTCCCCGATCTTGTCCCCGCCGACGAGATGCCATCCGCCATCGCGCTCAACAGCATTGCCATTAACGTCTCGCGCGCGATCGGGCCAGCGATCGCGGGTGTTCTGGTGGCGGCGGTGGGTGCGTGGCTTGTTTTTGTGCTCAATGCCCTGCCGTACGTCGGTATTCTTGCCGTGCTGCTGCAATGGCGGCGCGAGCACCGCAAGAGCTCGCTGCCCGCCGAACGCTTTCTGAGCGCGATTCGCGTCGGTATGCGCTTTGTGATGCATACCCGCACGTTGCAAGCCGTGCTGATCCGCGGCATTGCCTTCTTCGTGTTCGCCAGCGCGACCTGGTCGCTGTTTCCCCTGATCGTCCGGCAAGATGGGTTGCGCACCGGCGGTTATCATGGGCCGGGTCTACAGCCCGCGAACCGCAACGCGAGTACAATAAATGTTAGTCGCAGGGGATGCTTCTCCGCCAGAGTCAACGCACCTCGCTGCGTCAACATTCAACGATGAAACTGACGTTTCAGCAGCCCGGCGCTCGGGAGATCAAGGTCAGGCTGCTGCTCGCGGGCGGTCAATCGGCAACGCTTGTCGTTGCACCGGAACATCCGCTGCTCGGTCAGCTCCTCGCGACTGTCGCCGCCGCCGATGGCGCCGTGGCTGGAGGGCATCCATCCGTGTTTCAGATTCCGATGGAAGGCGGACGAGCCTCGTTGGCATTCGCCGCGCATCAGCTCGTTGGCGTGATCACCGATCCCGCCGTGGTCATGCACGGCGACGCGCCGGCGCCGGAAGAAGTCACGATGCCAGCCGCTTCCGCGGCCGTCGCCGCCGCGGCCGCCGCCAGCGCGGCGCAGGGCCACGGCAACCTGGTGCGGCATCCCGTCGCGCAGCTCGACGGCTTCTTAAGCGGCTCCGAAGTCGCGTGGCTGATGGAGCTGGCTTTTGCCGCCGAGAGCCGCTTCGTTCCCGCGCGCGTCAGCGACAACAAGGAGGACTACCGGCATTCGTTCACGCTCGGCGCGCCCGATGCGCTGAGGCAGCTCTTCGTTGCCAAGATCACGGCGGTGATGCCCGAGGTCATGCCGCAGTTGCGGCTCGGCCAGTTTGCCCTCGGCGCGATCGCCTGCCAGGTGACGGCCAGCGTCGATGGCAGTTATTTCAAGGCTCACACCGATGCCGGCGCAAACGAAACCTACAAGCGGCAGTTCACCTACGTGTATTACTTCAACCGCGAACCGAAGGGCTTCACCGGTGGCGAGTTGCGGATCTATGATGACACGATCCGCAACGGCAAGCTCGCCGCCACCGAGTCGTTCCAGGTAATCGAGCCGCGGCACAACAGCATCGTCTTCTTCCAGGCCGCGGTGATGCACGAGGTGATGCCCGTGCACGTGCCCTCGAAGCAATTTCGCGACTCGCGCTTCACCGTCAACGGCTGGATCGAGCGGGCGTAGGGCCGAATTCATTCGGCCAGCGCCGCGTGCGAATAAATTCGTACCTACACGCCAGGGCGCCCGATCGTCAGATCGGCGTGCAGAAAATCACCTGGTTGGGACCAAAGCCCTGCGGCACCCAGGCGCGATTGATCATCGCCCGCCGCACCGACAAGTCGATCGTGTGGCGCTGATTCACATCCTGGCGATTGTTGAAGAAACGGTAGACCGGCAGCGTGCCCGTCGCGCACGCGCCGTCGGCGTCGGGCAACTGCACGTAGAACGCGGCCGAGTGCTCCAGGATCCAGATTCCGGGCCAGCGCGCAACGATGAACTGGCATTCCGCGGCGCTCGCGGTGTAGTAATGCGCGTCGATTAGCGGGTTGGGGCTGTAGAACCGGCACACCGGTACCGCGGTCAGCGGTGCCAGCACGGGATCGACCCAGGCGTAGAAAAGCTCGCCCGTGCGCTGAAACGTATTCTTCAACACCGCGTCGACGAATGCGATCTCTGCCGGGTCCGTCGCCATGAAGTAATGATCCTTGTCGGCGCGATAGTACTCGATGACCGGTACCGTGCCGGCGGGCGCGATGACCGTGCCGGGGATCGTGCTTTGCAGCGCGAGGCTGGCATCGAGCAGTCCCGAACCGCACGCATCGCTGATCCCGCACGCCGTTCCTTGCGCGAAGAGGCGAGTTGTGCCAATGATGATGTCGTGGATGCGACCCGGCGTGAGATTCGCATTGCGCGCGATCAGCAAGGACGCCGTCGCCGCGACATACGGCGCCGCAAAGCTGGTGCCGACCGCGAACTCGAAGTCCGGATTGCCGGGCCCCGCCGTGCCGTCGTTGCCGGTCGACAGAATCCAGTCGGCCATTACGCCGTCGCCGCCTGGTGCGGACAGGTCGACACGCTTGCCGAAGTTCGAGTAGCTGGTGATATCGCCCTGCCGCGTGCTTGCGCCGACCGTGATGACGCCGCTGCAATTGGCCGGGTTGAAATTGCTTGCGTCCTCGCTGGCATTGCCCGCCGAGACGACGACCACTGCGCCCTGCGCCATCGCAATGTTGAAGGCGTCCTGCAAGGATTGCGGACACGAGCCAAGCCCGCCCAGGCTCATGTTGATCACGCGCGCTGGGTTGGGATTCGGCGGCACGCCAGGCACGGGCACGCCCGCGGCCCACAATACGCCGTCGAGGATGTCGTCGAAGGTGCCGCCGCACTTGCCCAGCGTGCGCACGGGCAGGATCTTTGCGTTCCAGTCGAGACCGGCGATGCCGACTCCGTTGTCGCTATTGGCGGCGATGATGCCGCTCACGAACGTGCCGTGGAAGAAGCTCGGCTCGCCGGGAGTGTCGTCGCCGCATTCGTTGTCGCGGGTTGCATCGCCGGGGTCGCTCGGGTCCGAATCCCGGCCATTGCCATCGTTCGCGGTTATCGGATCGCTGATGAAGTCATAACCCGGGAGGATGCGGCCGGCGAGATCGGGATGCGGGGTGATGCCGGTATCGACCACGGCCACGATCACGCTCGCGCTGCCGATCTGGAGGTCCCACGCCGCCGGCGCGTTGATGCCCGCCATGTCCGTCAGTGCCCATTGCTGGCTATAAAGCGGATCGTTCGGAACGCGGGTCGGGAACGCGCGTCGCACCGGGTCGGCGTATTGCACGGCGCTGTCGATTTGCAACTGCTCGGCCATGCCGTCCAGCAGATCTTCCGGCACCGGTTCGCTCAACGTCAGGACCCACACGTTACCGATCTGGCGCTCGACGCTAAGCGGCAGGCCGACCAGGTCCGTCCATCGCGGCAGCAACACGCTCCAGTTAGGCGCGGGGTCGCCGACCAGCCGGACCATCAGCTTGCGACCCTGGAACGGGCTCAGCGTCGGGGCCTTCTTGGTCGTCGAAGGATCGATCGACTCGGCCCAGAGGACGCTGCGATCTTCGCGCAGTCGGCGCACCAATGCGGCTGCGTCGGCGCGGGCGAGCGGCCGTCCGAGCTTCAATTCCAGGCCGCCCGTGCGCGTCACGCCGGAGGGCTCAATGGGCACGCCCGCGAGCGCCTGCAGCTTGGCGAGTGCGGCGGAAGGGGACTGGCCGGGCTGTGCCGCATACGGATGCAACATCAGGCGGATCCGGGAAACGTCCTGCGCGGCTGCCGCCGCAGCGCAGGCCGTAAGCAGCAAGGCCAAGCCCAGTCGGCACGACATCCGTTGCAACATGGGGTGACTCCCTGATCTTTTGCGCCTGGGCTCCGCGCCTCGACTCGCACGAATTTCCAAACGGATCGGAGCAATCCTACACAATGACATTGGAATTGTCAGCCCGAATGGCGATTAAAACGCGCCGTTTATGGCCTTGAACCCGGAAAAGCCACAGCTAGCGAGGCTTTTTTTCCCCACTCTCAGGTCGGCGACGAAGATCAACTTTCTGTAGCATGCACCGGCGCGAGCCCGTGCCGATAAGGCGAAAGCAACCTCACCATTTGCGCAAAAATGCGCGGATTCGCGGCGATCACCTGCCCGCCGTAAAGATACGTGCCTTCGCCATCGAGGTCGCCGACGAGCCCGCCCGCTTCGACGATGAGCAGGCTGCCGGCGGCCATGTCCCAAGGGTTCAAGCCGACCTCCCAGAAGCCGTCGTAGTAACCGGCGGCGACGTAGGCGAGGTCGAGCGCGGCTGAGCCGGGACGGCGAATGCCGGCCGCCTCGAGCGTCATCACCTTCAACATCCGGAGATAAACGTCGAGATTGCTGCCATCGCGGAACGGGAAACCGGTGCCGATCAGGCATTCCTTCAGGTGCTGCCGGCGCGAAACGCGTATGCGGCGATCGTTGAGAAACGCGCCGCGCCCGCGCGTTGCGGTAAAGAGATCGTTGCGGACGGGATCGTAGATGACGGCCTGCGTGATCTGCCGCTTGTGCTGGAGCGCGATCGACACGCAATACTGCGGGAAGCCGTGCAAAAAGTTGGTCGTACCGTCGAGCGGATCGATGATCCACACGTACTCTGCCGCGGCGTTGGCGCCTTGGGCGGTGCCTTCCTCTGCTAGAATCGCGTGACCGGGATACGTCGCGTGCAGCGTTTCGACGATTGCGGCTTCGGCGGCGCGATCGACTTCGCTGACGTAATCCTTCGGGCCCTTGGCGGTCACGGTCAGGAGATCGAGATCGCGCGCGCCGCGATTGATGACGTTGCCGGCGCGGCGCGCGGCTTTCACCGCGGTCGTGAGCATCGGATGCATGATCGCCATCGCCGAGCATTCTACCTGCATTTGCGCGCCATCCCTCTTGCCTGCGACCGCGTTGACCTCGCCGCTCGATCGCATCCGTCTCATCCTCTGCGCGACCAGCCATCCCGGCAACATCGGCGGCGCGGCGCGCGCCATGCGCGCGATGGGCCTGTCGCGGCTCGTGCTCGTGGCTCCGCAACATTTCCCCGACCCCGCCGCGGACGCGCGCGCGGCCGGCGCGATCGCGTTGCTGCGCACGGCAACCGTGGTGCCAACGCTCGATGCTGCGCTCCGCGGCGCAACGCTGGCGATCGGATTTTCGGCGCGGCCGCGGGAATTCGCCGGCAACGCGCTCCCGGTGCGAGCGGCGGCGCGGGAAGCCCTGCGGCACGCGGCAGACGGCGAGGTCGCCGTCGTGTTCGGCTTCGAAATGTCGGGACTGTCGAACGAAGATCTCGCGCGCTGTCAGATCGTGGCGACCATTCCCGGCGAGCCCGGCCAGGCGTCGCTCAATCTCGCTGCGGCGGTTCAAGTCGCTGCTTACGAACTGTTCCTCGCCGCACGCGGCGAAGTAGTGTGGACCGCCCCCGCGTTCGCGCCGGCTGCGCTTGACGAAATCGAGGAGCTCTTTGCCCATGCGCAGCGCACGCTGATCGCGATGCGTTTCCTCAACCCGCGACAGCCGAAGCGCCTGCTGCCGCGGCTGCGGCGGCTGTTCGCCCGGGCGCGATTGGAGAAGGAAGAGGTCAACATCCTGCGCGGCATACTCGCGCGCATCGACCAGCTGCTCGATCGCCGGTCTTGATCGAAGTCCGCGCCGTGGCCGACGCCCCTCGATGTGTCCGCGGTGATTTTTGCCCTCGTCGTCGCGGGGCTCGTCGCCGCTGCGATCGTGCATCGCTGCTCGCGCGGCCTGCTCTGCCCGGCGTTGCCTGTACTGCGGCCCGACCCTGATGGTTGAAATGATCGCTATCCGGGTCCAAATAGTTGAGTGATTCTCTCGGATATGGGAAAATAATTTGATGTTCAGCCGACTCCGCGAAGACATCGCGGCCGTATTTGACCGCGACCCGGCCGCCCGCAGTACCTGGGAGGTTCTGACCTGCTATCCCGGCCTCCATGCTCTGACCTGGCATCGCTGGGTGGCGCATCCCTTGTGGCGTGCGGGGTTCCTCTGGCTTGGACGATGGCTGTCCCACTGGGGTCGGTGGCTCACGGGCATCGAGATTCACCCCGGCGCGACGATCGGCCGCCGCGTATTCATTGACCACGGCATGGGAGTAGTCATCGGGGAGACCGCAGAGATCGGAGATGACTGCACGCTTTATCACGGTGTCACGCTTGGCGGCGTCAAATGGGAAAAGACCAAGCGCCACCCGACACTGGGGCGGAGGGTGGTGATCGGCGCCGGAGCCCAGGTCCTGGGCCCGATCCTGGTCGGTGACGGCGCCAAAGTCGGCTCCAACGCCGTGGTCGTGCGCGATGTCCCCGCGGGAGCCACCGCCGTCGGAATTCCGGCCCGGATCGTCACCGAGGACGACGTTCGGCGCCGCGAGAAACAGGCGGCCAAGATCGGGTTTTCGGCCTACGCGATCAGCGCGGACATGAACGACCCGATGGTCCAGGCAGTCCATTCGCTTCTTGACCATGCCGCCGCTACCGACGAGAGATTCAAAAAGCTCCTCGACCTCTTGCAGCGGGGCGGCTTCGACTGTGGCGATGCCAAGGCCACTGCCGACCGATTCGACCCCGAGCGGATCAACAAAATGCTTGAGTGAACTGATCGGGCTTTTAGTTGACTAATTTAATCGGGAATTATAGAATTCGTGTTGCCGGCCGAATGCAATGCCTTGGTCGGCGGGGATAAAAGACCATGCGACTTACGACCAAAGGACGTTTCGCCGTAACGGCAATGATCGATGTTGCAATGCACAACGGCGAAGGTCCGGTGACCCTTGCCGGCGTTGCCGACCGGCAAAAGATCTCGTTGTCGTACCTGGAGCAGCTGTTCGGGAAGTTGCGCCGCTGCGGGTTGGTCGACAGCGTCCGCGGGCCAGGGGGTGGCTACAACCTCGCGCGCCCTGCGACTGGCGTGTCGGTGGCGGACATCATTACCGCGGTCGACGAGCCGATCGATGCGACGAAATGCGGCGGCAAAGAGAACTGCCAGGACGATAAGCGTTGTATGACGCACGAGCTTTGGGCGAACCTGAATACGCATATTTTCGCGTTCTTGAGCTCGGTGACGCTGGAGCAACTGGTCCGACAGCAGGACAAGCAGGAAGTAGCGGTACTACAGGACCACCGCATGCCCGGCAAGAAATCCGAGCCCGCAGCGGTCGTTTGAAAACTTGAATGAGCTCGAATTCCTGAACAGCGATGAAAAAACCGATCTACCTCGACTACTCCGCGACCACGCCGGTCGACCCACGCGTCGCGGCCAAGATGATTCCCTATCTGACCGAGCATTTCGGCAATCCGGCTTCGCGTTCGCACTCTTTTGGCTGGGAAACCGAGAAGGCGGTCGAGGAGGCGCGTGCAGAAGTGGCGCGGTTGGTGAATTGCGACCCGAAGGAAATCGTCTGGACTTCGGGCGCAACCGAGGCGATCAATCTCGCGCTGAAGGGCGCGGCACATTTCTATAAGGACAAGGGCAAGCATCTCGTCACGGTCAAGACCGAGCACAAGGCTACACTCGATACGATGCGCGAGCTCGAGCGAGACGGGTTCGAGGTCACTTATCTCGACGTCGAAGAAGACGGGCTCGTCGACCTGGAAAAGTTGAGGGCCGCGCTACGGCCGGACACGATCCTTGTCTCGGTCATGTATGTCAACAACGAGATCGGCGTGATTCAGGATATCCCGGCGATCGGGGAGATCTGCCGCAGCCGCGGCATCATCTTCCATGTCGACAGCGCGCAAGCCACCGGCAAGCTGCCCATCGACCTCGCGGCGCTCAAGGTGGACCTGATGAGCTTCTCGGCGCACAAGACCTACGGCCCCAAAGGGGTGGGTGCATTATTCGTCCGCCGCAAGCCGCGCGTGCGCATCGAAGCACAGATGCATGGCGGCGGCCACGAGCGCGGCATGCGCTCAGGCACCCTGCCCACGCACCAGATCGTCGGCATGGGCGAAGCATTCCGGCTCGCACGGCTGGAGATGGCAACCGATAATGAACGGGTCCGCATGCTGCGCGACAGGTTGCGGCAGGGTCTCTCCGAGATCGAAGAGATCTATATCAACGGGAACATCGAGCGGCGCGTGCCGCATAACCTCAATGTAAGCTTCAACTTTGTCGAGGGCGAGAGTCTGATCATGGCGATCAAGGATGTCGCCGTGTCCTCAGGCTCGGCGTGCACGTCGGCGTCGCTGGAGCCCTCGTATGTGCTGCGCGCGCTCGGCCGAAGCGACGAGCTGGCGCATAGCTCGATTCGCTTCACCGTCGGGCGGTTCACGACGGAAGAAGAGATCGATTACACGGTCGACTTGCTCAAGCGCAAGATCGCGAAGCTGCGCGAGCTTTCGCCTTTGTGGGAAATGCACCAGGAAGGTGTCGATCTCAACACGGTGGTATGGGCCGCGCACTGATTGTTGTTGCAGAGAGCAGAAAAAGGAGTTGGATCATGGCTTACAGCGACAAGGTTCTGGATCACTACGAAAACCCGCGCAACGTCGGCTCGTTCGCGAAGGATGCGGACGACGTCGGTACGGGCATGGTTGGCGCGCCGGCCTGCGGCGACGTGATGAAGCTGCAGATCAAGGTGGGTCCGGACGGGCGGATCGAAGACGCCAAGTTCAAGACGTACGGCTGCGGGTCGGCGATCGCGTCCTCCTCGCTCGTCACCGAGTGGGTGAAGGGCAAGACCCTTGACCAGGCGACGGGCATCAAGAACACGCAGATCGCCGAGGAGCTATCGCTGCCGCCGGTGAAGATCCACTGCTCGATCCTGGCCGAAGACGCGATCAAGGCTGCGGTTGCCGACTATCGCAAGAAGCACGGTGGCGATGGGCAGCCGCAGGCTCAGACCGCCGCAGCGCAGACCGCGCCCGTAGCGGCCGATTGAGCGGTACACGCATGGCGATCACGCTGACGGCGAATGCGGCGAAGCACGTCTCCAACTTCCTGAACAGACGCGGGAAGGGGGTCGGGTTGCGCCTGGGCGTGCGGACGACGGGGTGTTCCGGCCTCGCCTATAAGCTCGAATACGCCGATGAGATTCGCCCCGAGGATCACCGCTTCGACAGCCACGGCATCACGGTCGTGGTCGATCCCAAGAGCCTGCCCTACCTCGACGGCATGGAGCTCGACTTTGCAAAGGAAGGATTGAACGAAGGCTTCAAGTTCAATAATCCCAACGTGAAGGACGAATGCGGCTGCGGCGAAAGCTTCAACGTCTGAGTCCGTCGATTACCTTCGCATAGCGCGGCGCAGCTTCGTTGCTGCTCGCTTTCGATCCTCACGTACTGGCGTGTACGCTACGGTCGAAAGCTCCGCGGCGCCTCGCAGCGCGGCACTCTCTCGATTCTCGACGGCTCAGAGACAAGTTGCACGCGCAAAGCTCGTCCCGAATGATCGATTTCACCCAGAACTACTTCGCCCTCTTCGGCCTGCCGCAGCGCTACCGCTTCGATCCGGAGAAGCTCGATACCGCGTACCGCGCGCTGCAGCGCGTGGTACACCCCGATCGCTACGCCGCTGCGGGTGATGCCGAGCGCCGCATGGCTCTGCAATCCTCCGCGCGCGTTAACGAGGCGTACCGCGCGCTGAAGGATCCTGTCAGTCGTGCGCAGTATCTGCTTTCGTTGCGCGGAATCGATGCGCTCGCGGAAACGAATACGGCGCTGCCGGCGGAGTTTCTGCAGCGCGAGCTCGAGCGGCGGGAAGCGGTCGGCGAGGCGCAGGCCGCGCGCGATGCGGACCGCCTTGCCGCGCTGCTGCGCGAGGTCCGGTCGGACGCCGCAGCGCTGGAGACCACGCTTGCCGATCGGCTCGACGTGGAGGCGTGGGAGGAAGCGCGCGACGCCGCGCGCGAATTGCGCTTCCTGACCAAGGTCGCCGGTGACATCGAGGTGGCCATCGGCGAGGTCGAAGGCTGATGGCGCTGCTGCAGATCGCCGAACCGGAGTCCGCGCCGGCTCCACATCAAAATCGGCTTGCGGTCGGCATCGATCTGGGGACGACCAACTCGCTGGTCGCGACCGTGCGCCACGGCATCCCGGTCGTGCTGCCCGACGCGGAGGGTCGACCGCTGCTGCCATCGATCGTGCGTTACGCCGATCGCGGCGTCGAGGTCGGCTACGCCGCCCAGGAGGCGCTCGTCGTCGACCCGCAGAACACGATCGTGTCGGTCAAGCGCCTGATGGGGCGGGGACTGGGCGACCTCTCCGATGCGCGGCGCTTTCCGTATCGTTTCATCGACGCGCCGGGCATGGTGCAGATCGAAACGCGCTCCGGCATACGCACGCCGGTCGAGGTATCGGCCGAGATCCTGCATACGTTGCGGTTGCGCGCCGAAGCAAGCCTCGGCGGCGCGCTGGCGGGCGCAGTCGTAACCGTGCCCGCGTACTTCGACGACGCGCAACGGCAAGCGACCAAGGACGCAGCGCAACTCGCGGGCTTGAACGTGCTGCGACTGCTGAACGAGCCGACGGCGGCAGCGATCGCCTATGGCCTCGACAACGCATCCGAGGGCACGTACGCGGTCTACGACCTGGGCGGCGGGACCTTCGACCTGTCGATCCTCAAGCTGTCGCGCGGCGTCTTCGAGGTGCTTGCGACCGCCGGCGACAGCGCGCTCGGCGGTGACGATTTCGATCATCGCGTCTATTGCTGGGCGCTGGAGACCTCGCGCGTCGGTCCCGTGTCGGCGTCGGACACGCGGCTTGTCATGCTCAAGGCGCGCGAGGCGAAGGAGAACCTGACGACGCACGCTTCGACCTCTCTCGTCGCAACGCTGTCGACGGGCGAGCGTATCGATCTCACGCTGACCGCGGCGACCTTCACCGCCATCACGGAGACGCTGGTAGGCAAGACGCTTGGCCCCGTCAGGAAGGCGCTGCGCGATGCGAAGCTCACGCCCGCCGAGATCGACGGCGTCGTCATGGTCGGGGGCGCGACGCGCATGCCGCAGATCCAGAAAACGGTCGCAGCGTTCTTCGGCGCTCCGCCGCTCAACAATCTCGACCCCGACCAGGTCGTCGCGCTCGGAGCCGCGATTCAAGCGAACGTGCTCGCGGGCAATCGCGCGAGCGACGAAGACTGGCTGCTGCTCGACGTCATCCCGCTGTCGCTGGGACTCGAAACGATGGGCGGCTTGAGCGAGAAGATCATCCCGCGCAACGCGACGATCCCCATCGCCCGGGCGCAGGAGTTCACGACTTTCAAGGACGGCCAGACCGCGATGGCGATTCACGTCGTGCAGGGTGAGCGCGAGAAGGTCGCCGACTGCCGGTCGCTCGGGCGTTTCGAGCTGCGCGGGATTCCGCCGATGGTGGCGGGGGCAGCGCGCATCAATGTAACGTTTCAGGTCGACGCCGACGGCTTGCTCTCGGTGTCGGCGCGCGAGCAGACGACGGGTGTGGAGGCGGCGATCACGGTCAAGCCCTCGTACGGGCTCGCCGACACCGAAATCGCGCGCATGCTCCAGGAGTCGCAGGCACACGCCGCCGCCGACATGGAGGCGCGCGCGCTGGCCGAAGCGCAAGTCGAGGGCGAACGAACGCTCGCCGCGACCATGAGCGCTCTCGACTCCGACGGCGATCTGCTCGCTCCCGACGAGCGCGCGAGCATCGACGCCGCGATGGCGGCGGTGCGGCGGCTCATCGCGGGCGCGGATCGCCACGCGCTCAATGCCGCCGTCGCTGCGCTGAACCGCGCGACCGAGGAGTTCGCCGCGCGGCGCATGGATCGCAGTGTCGCCGGCGCGCTCGCCGGCCGCAGCGTCGATTCGCTGGCAGAGGATTAGCAGACTGATGCACAACCCCTCATGAGCCGCGTTTCGGACGAGATGGCCCCGGATGCAAGGCGCGAGCCGCGTCGAATAGCTTTCGCATATTCGCAAGGCGAGCAACGCCGCAGCCGGGGCCATATCGTCGAAACCCGCATGGGCAGCGGCTTTGCGCGGCCACGACGGGTTGTGGATCAGCCTGCTAGAAGCCGCATGCCGGAAATCGTCGTCCTGCCGCACGCGGAGCTTTGTCCGGAGGGCAAGACCTTCGAGGCCGCGAAGGGCGAGTCGATCTGCGATAATCTGCTCGACCACGGCGTTGAGATCGAACACGCCTGCGAAAAATCCTGTGCTTGCACGACCTGTCACGTGATCGTGCGCGAGGGATACAACTCGCTGTCGCCGTCCTCCGAAGACGAGGACGATCTACTCGATCGTGCCTGGGGTCTTACTCCCGTGTCGCGGCTTTCCTGTCAGGCCAAGGTCGGCGACTCCAAGCTCGTCATCGAGATCCCGAAATACACGATCAATTACGCCAAGGAAATCACCAAATGAAATGGACCGACAGCCGCGAGATCGCGATCGCGCTTGCCGATGCGCATCCCGACGTCGATCCCAATCGCGTGCTCTTTATCGACTTGCGGCGGTGGGTGCTCGAATTGCCCGGTTTCGACGACGACCCGAAGCACAGCGGCGAAAAGATTCTGGAAGCGATCCAGATGGCCTGGATCGACGAAGGCGGTTTCGAGGAAGAATGAAGCCGGCTCCATGACCGCTCCGCTGACCGCATTATATGCGGGCGTGCTCGGATTATTCTTGCTGGCGCTCGGCGCGCGCGTCTCGCTGTTGCGCAGCAAGCTTCGCGTGGGCATGGGGCACGGCAACGACGCGCATCTCGCGCGGGCGATCCGCGTTCACGGCAACGCAGTCGAGTGGATTCTGCCCATGCTGCTGCTCTTCCTTGTCGCCGAGCTGGACGGCGCAAACCGGATCTTCTTGCACGTCTGCGGCATAACCTTCGTCGGCGCCCGCATCGCCCATGCCGCAGGCGTGTCGCATACGTCGAAGGGATCGTCCGGGCGCTTCTGGGGCATGGCCGGGACCTGGCTCGTCATCGCCGTGCTGGCGTTGTGGGATATCGCCGCGTTTTCGCGCTCGGGATTGGCGTTCCTGCGGTAGCGTAGCCCGGGCTGAGCGCGAAGCGCGATGCCCGGGAGCCACATGACGTAGCCCGGGCTGAGCGCGAAGCGCGATGCCCGGGAGCCACATGGCACGGTCGGTTGTCTCGGGGCATCCCCCGGATCAAGTCCCGGGTCAGCCTGGGCTACATAAACAGGTTGAGGATTGCGTCCAACGCGCAGTGGTCGATCGCGTAGGTCGTCTCCGCCCGGACGATCGGCTTGGCGTGATACGCGACGCTGACGTCGGCGAGCCGCAGCATCGGCAGGTCGTTGGCGCCGTCGCCGATCGCGACGATCAGCCCGTCATCGCCTTTGAGCTCGCGCCCCAGGCGCGCGAATGCCGCAGCCTTCACCTGACCGTCCACGATCTCGCCGGAGATGCGCCCGGTGAGGCGGCCGCCGGCGATCTCCAGCGTGCTGGCCACGACATGGTCGAGACCGAGTCGGGCCTTGAGGCGGTCGGTGAAGAAGGTGAAGCCGCCGGAAACGAGGAGCGTCTTGGCGCCGGCGCGAGCGAATCCGGCGAGCATGCGCTCGGCGCCCGGGGAGAGCCTCAGGCGCTCGTCGTACACGCGCGCGAGCGCAGCCATATCGAGGCCCGCAAGCAGCCCGACGCGGCGTGTCAGGCTCTCGCGGAAGTCGATTTCGCCGCGCATCGCGCTCGCGGTAATCGCGGCGATCTCCGGCTTGATGCCCTGCAAGTCGGCGATCTCGTCGATGCATTCGATGCTGATCAGCGTCGAATCCATGTCCATCGCCACCAGCCGTACGCGGTCGAGGCGTTGGTCGTCCGGCACGAAACCGAAGTCGATGCCTGCCTCCGCGCACAGCTCGGCCACGCCGCCTCGCTGCCGCGCGGGCGACAACCGGAACGCCTGGGTGCCAGCGGCGGAGAGCGCAGTGATCGTGTCGGCTTCTGCCAGGCGCGCCAGCTGCTTGATCTGCGGCGTGTCGATGTCGGGAGCCTGGATGACGAGATCCATGCGCGCCATCACTTCGCCGTGGCGCGCTTCTTTTTTCCAGTTCCGTTGCGTGCTGCGCCGATCGGCGGCGGCGCATCGGCGAGCACGAAGTCGATCCTCGTCTGTTCCAGATCGACGCGCGCCACCTTCACGACAATGCGGTCGGCAAGTCGCCACGTCTTGCCGCTGCGCTCACCGACAAGCGAATGGCGAATGGCGTCGAAGTGGAAGTAATCGCTGCCGAGCTCGGTCACGTGCACCAGACCGTCGATGTTGAGACCGTCGAGCGTCACGAACAGGCCGAAATGGGTCACGCCACTGACAGTCCCGGCAAAGGTCTCGCCGACGCGGTCCTGCATGTAGTAACACTTCAGCCAATTCTCGACGTCGCGCGTCGCGTCGTCTGCGCGGCGCTCGGTCAGCGAACAGTGCACGCCGAGTTGCCCCCAGGTCGCGCCGCTGGGGCGATAGTGCTCTCCGGCGAGGCGAGCCTTGAGGCAACGGTGAATCAAGAGATCGGGGTAGCGCCGGATCGGCGAGGTGAAATGCGTATACGCGTCGTATCCGAGTCCGAAATGCCCGACGTTCTCCGGGCTGTAGATCGCCTGCTGCAGCGAGCGCAGCAAGACCGTTTGCAACAGGTTGAAGTCGGGCCGGCCGCGGATCTTCTCGAGCAATCTCGCATAGTCGGCCGACGTGGGGTTGTCGCCTCCGGAAAGCGATAATCCGGATCCGGCGAGGAATTCCTTGAGCGCCTCGAGCTTTTCCGGCGTCGGACCTTCGTGAACGCGGAATAGCGCCGAGTGCTTCTGTGCCAGCAGGTATCCCGCAGTGCAGACATTCGCCGCAAGCATGCACTCCTCGATCACCTTGTGTGCGTCATTGCGGGCGACAGGCACGATCGCCTCGATTTTGCCGCGAGTGTCGAATTCCAGAGCAAGCTCGATCGTGTCGAAATCGATTGCGCCGCGTTTCGCGCGCGCAGCGGACAACAGCTTGTAGAGAGCGTGCAGATTCTGCAAGTGCGGCAGCAGCGCCCTGGCATCCCCGGACTTGGCGTGCGACGGCTGCGACAGCCAGTCCCAGACCTGGTTGTAAGTCAGCCGCGCGCGCGAATGCATGACCGCAGGATAGAAGCGGTATTCGCTGATGTTTCCGTGACTATCGATGGCAATATCGCAGACCATGCACAGTCGATCGACGCCGCCTTTCAACGAACAGAGCTCGTTGGACAGTTCTTCGGGCAACATGGGGATCACTCGGCGCGGAAAATACACCGACGTACCGCGCTCGCGCGCGTCGCGGTCGAGCGCGTCGCCGTCGTGAACGTAGTGGCTGACGTCGGCGATGGCGACGACGAGCCGGAAGCCCGTGCCGGCGCGCTCGCAGTACACCGCATCGTCGAAATCCTTCGCGGTCTCCCCGTCGATGGTGACGAGCGCCAGTTGCGTGACATCGACGCGGCCTTTGCGGTCGGCGGCGCGCAGTTCGGCCGGCAGGCGCGCGGCCTGCCGCCTGGCCACCGTGGAGAACTCGTGCGGCAAGTCGTGCTTGCGCAGCGCGATCTCGATTTCCATCCCCGGATCGGCGTAGCTGCCGAGCACTTGCGCGACCTTTGCCAGAGGCTCGCGGTGCGCGGAAGGCTGTTCGATCAACTCGGCGACGACGACCTGGCCGGCTTTGGCGTCGCCGCGCATGTCCGGAGGCACCAGGATGTCCTGGTTGATGCGCTTGTTCTCGGCGACCAGAAACCAGATGCCGCGGTCCTCGTAGAGCCTGCCGACGATCTCGCGGTTAGCGCGCGAGAGCACGTCGACGATCGCGCCCTCGGGCCGGCCCCGGCGGTCGACGCCGATTTGACGCGCCGTTGCGCGGTCGCCGTGCAGCGCCTTGTGCATCTCCTTCGGCGACAGGAAGAGGTCGGGTCCGCCGTCGTCCGGCATGAGGAAGCCGTAACCGTCGGGGTGGCCTTGCACCGTGCCGGTGACGAGATCGAGCTTGGCGACGACACACAACTCCCCCTTGCGATTGGTCATCAACTGTCCGTCGCGCTCCATCGCGGCAAGCCGGCCCGCGAACGCATCGCGCTCCGCCGCGCCGCGCACCCCGAGCGCGGTCGCAAGATCTTCGGCGTGCGTCGGAGTACCGCGTTCGCGCAGCTGTTCGAGAATTTGATCGCGACTTGGAATGTCGACGTCATCGCGACGGCGGTGCGACGCGCGCCGCACCTCAGCGCCCGCTACTTCGACGCGTTTTCGCGGTTGTTTCTTTGACAACGCAGAAGCCCGCTCTTAAAATTACAGGTTAGCCCAGATGGCGGAATTGGTAGACGCACTAGGTTCAGGTCCTAGCGGTGGCAACACTGTGGAGGTTCGAGTCCTCTTCTGGGCACCACGATAACGTTGCGCGTACGCAAACGCAAATCAGGAACAACGAACGGCCTGCTTCGATGCGGGCCTTTTCGTTGACGCGGCCGCTGCAACGCAACGCGCGGCGGCTCCGCGCACGGGTTCCTTACCCGAGCCGCGCCCTCAGCGCTTCAGGCCGCAGCGTGTCGTAGATCTCGAATGGCTGATGAATCCAGGGGTTCTCGGCCAGATGATCGACGTAATAATCGGGCTTGAAGACTGAGTGCCCCTTGTACCAGAGCACGGCGCTGCGGATGTCGGTAATGTGCGAGAAGCGCGTCGGCAGTGTTCTGTACACCGCCTCGAGCGTATGGCCCGAATCGACCATGTCGTCGACGAGCAGCACACGCTCGCCAAGCCGCGGCGCGGTCATCGTCATGTGCTCGGCGATCACGAGCTGGCCACGGACGGTGCCTCCCTCCGCCGTATACGAATGCGTGGACAGTATCGCAAGCGGCACTTCGTAGATGCGCGACAACACGTCGCCGACGCGCAGTCCCCCGCGCGCGATGCAGATGATCTGATTGAATCGCCAGTCGGAGTCGTAGACCTTGAGCGCAAGACGTTCGACCAGTGTGTTGTATTGTTCCCAGCTGACGTTGAGCGTCATGATCGTCTCGTTATCTTTTCATTGTCGTTGTCGTGAGCGGGCCGGTCAGTGAAACGGATGATGTACCAGGATCGTCTCGTCGCGGTCGGGGCCGGTCGAGACCATGGCGATCGGCACGCCGGTCAGCGTCTCGATCCGGCGCAGATACGCGCGCGCGGTTGCCGGCAGCGCGTCGAAGCTCTTGACGCCGAAAGTGCTCTCGCTCCAGCCGGGAAGCTCGTCGTACACCGGCTCGCAGGCGGCAACCGCTTCGGCACCCGTCGGCAGCAGCGCAACCGACTTGCCGCCGACGCGATAGGCGGTGCAAACCTTGATCGATGGCAGACCGTCGAGGACGTCGAGCTTGGTGATGCAAAGGCCGTCGACGCCGTTCAATTGCAACGAGCGCGCGAGCGCGGGAATATCGAGCCAGCCGCAACGGCGCGGCCGCCCGGTGACCGAGCCGAACTCGTTGCCGCGCTTGGCAAGCCGCGCCCCGATCGCGTCGGTTAGCTCGGTCGGAAACGGTCCGGTGCCCACGCGCGTGATGTACGCCTTGACGATGCCGAGCACGTAATCGAGCATTTGCGGCCCGATGCCCGCGCCGGGCGCCGCGGCGGCGGCAACGCAATTCGACGACGTCACGTACGGATACGTGCCGTGATCGATGTCGAGCAGCGCGCCCTGTGCGCCTTCGAAGAGCAGCGATTCGCCGGCGCGGCGTGCCGTCTGCAGCAGTGCTGCCACGTCGGCGACCATCGGCTGCACGGCCGGAGCGAGCGCCAACGTCGCGTCGAGCGTCTGCCGATAGGGGACAGCCGCGCACTTGAAATACTGCGTCAGCACGAAGTTGTGGTACTCGAGCACGCGCTCGAGCTTTGTAGCGAAGCGGTCGGGATAGAACAAATCCTGGACGCGCAGCGCACGCCGCGCGATCTTGTCTTCGTAGGCGGGACCGATGCCGCGGCCGGTGGTGCCGATGCGCGTGTCGCCCATCGCCGCTTCGCGCGCCTGGTCGAGCGCAACATGGTAAGGCATGACCAGCGGGCACGCCGGCGAAATCGCCAGCCGCGATCGCACTTCGATGCCGGCTCCTTCCAGCTCGCCGATCTCCTGCAGCAACGCCGTCGGCGAGACGACGACGCCGTTGCCGAGATACGCGCGCACGGAGGGCCTCAGAATGCCGGAGGGTATCAGACGCAGGACGGTCTTCTTGCCGCCGATGACGAGCGTGTGGCCGGCGTTATGGCCGCCTTGAAAGCGGACCACACCCTGCGCGTGCTCGGTCAGCCAGTCGACGACTTTGCCCTTGCCTTCATCGCCCCACTGCGTGCCGATGACGACGACGTTCTTGCCTTTGCCCATTGGGGTCAGAGTCGATTTTCGAGGTTATGTCTTGGAACTGCCGTCCGGGTCATCGAAATTCGACTCTGACCCCAGCCGTTCGGTCATGCGGAAATTCGTATCTGACCCCAGCCCCGCCAGCTGGCGCAGGTCCAGCGTGAATCCTGTCGCAGGGCGGGCGCGACCGAATGCCTTGCCGATGCCGTCGTAACGCTCGCCGCGGCCGATCGCGTTTGGCTCGCCGGCGGTGAACACCGAAAAGCTCGCGCCGCTCTGGTAGTGGTAACCGCGCAAATCGGCGAGATCGATGTGCAGCGCTTCGACGCGATCGCGTGCTGCCTGCGAGAGGGTTTCCAGCGTCGTCAGCGCCGCGGCGATCGAAGGCGTATCGGGTAACTGCGCGCGCGCCCGGTTCAGCACTTCGGTCGCCGGTCCGTACAGCGTCGGCAATGCGACGAACGCATCCCGCCACGCCGGGAGAAGCCTCGCCGTCAGCTCGGTCACTGCGGGCACGTCCTTGGTCCGCATGGCGGCGAAGAGCTCGGTGTCGCCGCCATTGCCCGCAATGCGCGCGCCATTCGCCAGCGCGCGATACACGCCGACGTGGCCGAGATCGAGGTGCAAGCCATGCACGCGCGCCGCGTCCAACGCCGACAACAGCAGGCCGAGAACCTCCCGGTCGGCTGCGATGCCGGGGTCGCCGTACAGCTCGGCGCCGACCTGCAACACTTCGCGCGACTGCGACACGCCAGTGGCCACGGTACGCAGCACACTCCCCGCATAACACAGCCGCGTGACGCCGGGCTCGTTGAGCAGGTGCGCGTCAATGCGCGCGACCTGCGGAGTCATGTCCGCGCGTACACCGAGCAAGCGTCCGGAGAGCGGGTCGGTCAGCTTGAAGGTCTGCAGCTCGAGATCACGGCCGGTTCCCGTGAGCAACGAATCGAGGTGCTCGATCAGCGGCGGCTGCACGAGGCGGTACCCGTGATCGCGGAAGTGGTCGAGCAGTGTCCGCCGCAAGCTCTCGAGCCGCTCCGCCTCGGCGGGCAGGATGTCGTCGATCTGCTCAGGGAGCATCCATTTACGCATAAAGAAATACCAGCAGGGCGATACCGATGACTATGGAGATCAGGCCGATGAAACGAAGCTGTCCGTCGGAAAGATCGGTGAGCCGGCGAAAGGCGTCGCGCCAGGCGCGCGGAGCGACCAGCGGCAGCAACCCCTCGAGCACCAGCACCAGCGCGCACGCTGCCAGGAACGTTTCCGGCACCGCCCCCCTCCTAAGGTCCCAGCCAGATCGTTACTTGCTGCGGGCACGTGGCGCACCCTTGGCGCCGCCGCCGGACTGCTTCAGGTACTGGAAGAATTCGGAGCTCGGATCGAGCACCATGATGTCGCTCTTGTTCCGGAACGTCGCCTTATATGTCTCGAGGCTGCGGTAGAAGGAGTAGAACTCGGGATTCTGCCCGTACGCGGCGGCGTAGATCGCCGAGGCCTTCGCATCCCCGTCGCCCTTGGTCTTCTGCGCCTGCTTGTAGGCGTCGGCCAGAATCACTTCGCGCTGGCGATCGGCATCGGCGCGGATCTTCTCGGACTCGGCCCCGCCCTGCGAGCGCAGTTCGTTGGCGACGCGCTTGCGCTCGGACTCCATGCGCTGGTAGACCTGCGCCAGCACTTCCTCGGGGAGCTCGACCCGGCGCAGGCGCACGTCGACAATTTCGACGCCGATCTGCTTCGCGTCGGTGTCGGCGCGCTGCCGCGTCTCCGTCATGATCTTGTCGCGCTCGGCAGAGATCGCCTCGTGGATCGTGCGCTTGTTGATCTCCTGGCCGAGAATCGCGCGGATCGTCTGCGCCAGGCGCTGCTTGGCGGCGTCCTGCTTCGAAGCGTCGTCGTCACCACCGACACTCTGGTAGTACCTGCGCACGTCGACGATGCGCCAGTACGCGATGAAATCGACGTTGAGCGGCTTCTTTTCCGACGTCGTGATGCGGTCGGGTCGCGGCGCGTCAAGGAGCAGGATCCGCCTGTCGTAGAACTTGATGTTCTGCAGCAGCGGCACTTTGAAGTAGAGGCCGGCTTCGGTCTTGGCGTCGATGAATTCGCCGAGCTGGAACTTGATTGCGTACTGGCGCTGATCGACCGTATAGATCGACTGCGACAACACGAGGAGCGCAGCGACGACGAAGGCAATGATCGGCATTGCCGCTTTCATCGGCCCTCTCCGCGTTCGCGGCTGCGCGGCATCTCGCGCGGGCGGGCCGGGTCGAGCGTGACGGACGCTTCGGGCGGCGGCGCGGCCGCGCGCGAAGCGTCCGCGCCGGCGGCCGGTGCCGTAGTCCCTGTCTGCGACTGCTTCAGCAACTGGTCGAGCGGCAAATAAAGGAGGCTGTTGCCGCCTTTCTGGTCGACCAGTACCTTGCTCGTACTGCCGAGCACAGCCTGCATCATGTCGAGGTAGAGGCGCTCGCGCGTGACGGCTGGCGCCTTGTTGTATTCGACCAGGACCTGCTTGAAGCGACTCGCGTTGCCTTCCGCTTCCTGAACGACGCGCGCGTTATAACCGTCGGCTTCCTGCAGCAGCCGCGACGCCAGACCGCGCGCGCGGGGCACGACGTCGTTGGCGTAGGCCTGGCCCTCGTTCTTCTGCCGTTCTTTGTCCTGGCTCGCCTTGACCGCGTCGTCGAACGCGGGGCGAACCTGCTCGGGCGGTTGCGAATCCTGCAGCGACACGCTCTGGATCTGTATGCCGGTGCCGTAGCGATCGAGCATTTCCTGCATCAGCGTCTCGGTCTTCTTCGCGATTTCGCCGCGGCCCTCATAGAGCACGAAGTCCATCTGGCTGCGGCCGACGACCTCGCTGATCGCGGTCGACGCGACCTGCACGAGGACGTCGTCCGGATTCTTGGTGTTGAACACGTAGTCCTTGGAGTCCTTCAGCCGGTACTGCACGGCGAACAGTGCATCGGTAATGTTTTCGTCGTCGGTGACGAGCAACAGGCCGCGCGCCGAGCGGCTCGCCGGTGTGTTGCCGTGAATTTCGACGGTCTTGATCTTCGAAAAGTCGATGACGTCGACTCCTTCGATCGGATACGGCAGGTGCCAGCGCGGACCCGGCGAAGTTGTCTCGGTGTACTTGCCGAAGCGCGTCACCACGCCGCGCCGGCCCTCATCGACGATGTAAAAGCCGCTCGCGAGCCAGACGATGAGCACCAGCGCCACGAGTAATCCCGCCCCGCCGAACGGAAAAGCGGAGCGCGGCGGTTCGCCCGCGCCGCCCTCTTCCGGCGCGCGACGGCCGAGCAACTCGTTCAGGCGCCGGTTGACGTTGCGCCAGATCTCGTCGAGATCGGGCGGCCCGCTGCGGCCGCGCTTACCCCACTGCGGATCGTTGAGGGACATCGCGGGTGCCCTGCATCAGCCTGCTGGACTTGGGTCGAGGAGTGGCGAATCGTATCGGAAAAGCCGTGAGGCGGGTCAGGCAGTCGCCAGCCGGCACGGGATTTCCCTTGCACGGCGCGGAAACCGCTCGGCCAGCGCTGCGTGCAATTCGGGCACGCCGGCGCCGGTAAGCGCGCTCAGACGGACAGCGTGAATTTTACCATATTCGTCGCGCTCGACGCCCGGAGCGAGCGCGGTTACGTCGCACTTGTTCAGCACCAGGATCTGCGGTACCGCATCCGCGCCGATTTCCGAAAGCACGGCGTCGACGGCGGCGATTTGGTCCGCGCGGTTGACCTGGCTTGCATCAACGACGTGCAGCAGCAAGTCCGCGTCAACCGCCTCCTTCAGAGTCGCGCGGAAAGCTGCGACGAGATCGTGAGGCAAATCGCGGATGAACCCCACCGTGTCTGACAACACGATGTCTTCCGCATCCGGGAGCGAGAGCCGGCGCAGCGTCGTATCGAGGGTCGCGAACAGCTGGTTGGCCGCATAGACGTGCGCGCCGGTGAGGCGGTTGAACAACGTGGACTTGCCGGCGTTAGTATATCCGACCAGCGCGATGTTCCTGACCGCCGCACGCCGTCTCGCGCGGCGCTGCGTTTCACGCCGGCGGCCGATCTCTTCGAGGCGGGATTTGAGCAGCTTGACGCGAATGCCGATCAACCGGCGGTCGGATTCGAGCTGCGTTTCGCCGGGTCCGCGCAGCCCGATGCCACCCTTCTGCCGCTCAAGGTGTGTCCACCCGCGCACGAGCCGCGTCGACAGATGCTTCAGCTGCGCCAGCTCGACCTGCAGCTTACCCTCGGCGCTCTGCGCGCGCTGCGCGAAGATGTCGAGGATGAGGCTCGCGCGATCGACGACGCGGCAGTCCAGCGCGCGCTCGAGGTTGCGCTGCTGTGCCCCCGAGAGGGCATGATCGAAGATGACAAGGTCGGCAGCGCTCGCGGCGCGGCGCGCCGCGATCTCCGCGACCTTGCCGCGGCCGGCGAAGAGACCGGCGTCGGGCCGAGTACGGCGAGCGGTGACGACGTCGGCGATCTCTGCGCCCGCCGAGCGAGCGAGTGCCTTGAGCTCGGCTACGCGCTCAGCCGGCTCACCATCGCCGAAGTCGAGCTCGACCAGCAGCGCGCGGTCGCCGCCGGTTGGACGTTCAAACACTGCGCCTCACGCGGGACGAGCCGCGGCCACCGGGCGCGGCTGGCCTAGGAACCTCTGAACAGGTCCCACATGAGCCGCGTTTCTGGTGCAATGGCCCCAGATGCAAGGCGTCATGGCGCAGCGAATAGTTCGTACTATTCGCAAGCCGCGCAACGACGCAGATGGGGCCATTGCGCCGAAACCCGAATGGGACGGGGCTCTCCAGGCGGTCTGCTTTGTCGCGCCGCTCGCCCATGGGGCCTGCCATGGGCGTCGCGTCGCTTCGCGCATCTCATCCCGGAGAGCCTCCGTCGCGGCCACGCGGGACCTGTTCAGAGGTTCCCTAGGCAGCTTCGCGCTCGTTGTCGTGCGGCATCGTGATGGCGCGGGCCGGCACCACGGTCGAGATGGCGTGCTTGTACACCATCTGCGTGACGGTATTCTTCAGCAGGACGACATACTGGTCGAATGACTCGATCTGTCCCTGGAGCTTGATGCCGTTAACCAGGTAGATCGAAACCTGAACATGCTCCTTGCGCAGGGTGTTCAGGAAGGGGTCTTGTAGCATTTGCCCTTTGTTGCTCATCGCATACTCCGCTGGGTTTTCTTCGTCGCACCGTTGTTGGTCCACTCCGCTCGCCGGGCAGTCCCCGGACGTTCCGCGGTCCTAGCGGCGTTTCCGCCGGTGCGTGGCGGCCTCCGCATAAGGATTGGCGCCGGTCTTGAATTGTATCCTAAGCGGCGTTCCCTGCAGTTGGAACGTCTCCCGGAAGAAATGTTCCAGGTAGCGGCGGTAGGTGTCGGGAACGGCCGCCAGCGCGGTGCCATGAATGACGATAATGGGCGGATTTGCTCCCCCCTGGTGCGCATAGCGGAGTTTCGGCCGTACCATGCCGGCGCGCGGCGGCTGCTGGCGGGCGAGCGCCACCTGCAGGGCCCGCGCAAGCTTGGGCGTGGGCAACCGGGCCATCGCCGCGGCATACGCCCGATCGATCGCGGCGAGCAAGGCTCCGATTCCCTTGCCGTTGCGCGCAGAAATCGTGTGCAGCTCGGCAAAGGAGAGGAACCCGAGCTTGCGCTCGAGCTCGCGCTTGATCTCTGCGCGCGCGTCAGGATCGACGGCGTCCCATTTGTTGACGGCGACGACCAGCGCGCGCCCGGCCTCGAGGATGTGCCCGGCGATATGCGCATCCTGCTCGGAAATTCCCTCCAGCGCGTCGAGCAGCAGCACCACGACGTTGGCGTCCGCTATCGCCTGCAATGTCTTGATCACTGAGAATTTCTCGATCGTTTCCGTCACCTTGCCGCGACGGCGCACTCCGGCGGTGTCGATCAGCGTGTAGCCGCGGACACCGCGATCGAAGTCGAGATAGATCGAATCACGCGTGGTGCCCGGCTCTTCAAAGGCGATGACGCGTTCCTCGCCGAGCAGCGTATTGACTAACGTCGATTTGCCGACGTTGGGCTTGCCGACGATCGCGACGCGGACTCGTTTGCCTTGCTCGCCGGTTGCCTCGTCATCGGCCGCGGCCGGCGCCGGGCAGACGGCGAGCGCATGCTCGATCAACTCGCGCACGTTCTCCCCGTGCGCAGAGGAGATCGGTAGCGGGGCGCCGAGTGCAAGCTCGTGGAATTCGGCGCTGGCGCGCTCGGGGGCAAGGCCTTCGGATTTGTTCACGGCGAGCAGTACAGGCCGGCCCGAGCGACGGAGCAGGTCGGCGATGGTGCGATCCTCGCCGGTCAGGCCTTCGCGGGCGTCAACTAGGAAAATGACAGCGTCGGCCTCGGCGATCGCCGTTTGGGTCTGACCCGCCATGGCGCGCATGATGCCGCTCCTGGCCTCGGGCTCGAAGCCGCCGGTGTCGACGACGAGATAGGGACGGTCTCCGCCACGACCGCGCCCGTAATTGCGGTCGCGGGTGAGCCCGGGATAGTCGGCGACCAGAGCAGAGCGCGACGCGGTCAGGCGGTTGAATAGCGTCGACTTGCCGACATTGGGCCGGCCGACGAGCACGAGCGTAGGGAGCATGGGATCAGCAGCGTTCCGGCGCGGGCTGCAACTTACTTCTCGACCACAGGAAAATGGAAAGCGCCGAGGCGCGCTCTCCGTGGTTCAGGTTCTCTATTTGGTGCTCGCGCTGACGAGATTGCCCCCGGCGCTCTGCCATATCGCGGCATTGCCGGCGGCGACTGGCTGCGATACCGGCGCTTTACCGTCGGTCGGGAGGCGTCCGACGAGATTGCCGTCGTTGCGATCGAGAAGATGCAAGTATCCTTCGATATCGACTACGCCCAGATAGTCGCCGACCACGACCGGTCCGCTGGGAAAACGTTGGTTGAGCTTGTCCTGCTTCCACACCGACGCGCCGGTCGCCTTATCCAGAGCCTGGATGGCACCCTTGTCGTCGGTGAGATAGAGGTAGCGATTGTCCAGCGTGAGCCCTCCCAAGCTGCCGAAATCGCGCGACCAGGTCAACGTGCCCCGCAGCGCATCGAAACACGCGACGCGGCCCAGGTAGGCCGCGGCACACACCTGGCGTTCGTCGATGACCGGCAGACTGGTGACGTCGGCGAGGCGCTCGAGCTCAGTCGCGCCTTTCGGCGTAGCGACGTTCCCTTCCCAGGCCAGCGCGCCGGTCGCCACGTTGATCGCCAGCAGCTTCCCTCCAGCCGTTCCAGTGAACAATCCCCCACGATTGACGATCCCGCCGGCGAATCGGCGCACGGTGAGCGGTGGAGTCGCGCGCTGGTAGACCCACTTCCGGTTGCCGTCGGTCGCGGACAAGCCGAAGATCTTGCCGTCGAGCGACCAGACGATTACCGTGCCGTCCGCGAGCTTGGGCGGACCGCTGACTTCGCTTGGGACCTTCGCTTGCCAAAGCGGCTTGCCGCTCGCGTCGAACGCGAGTACCTCGCCTTTGTTGGTTCCGACGACGAGGACAGACGCATCGGCCCCGACACCCGCAGACAACGGCTTGCCGGCGTTGCTGCGCCAGCGCTGCGTTCCGGCTGCGGGGTCCACGCTGACCAGTATGCCGTCCGTGCTCGCCGCATAGACCGCATCCGCACGCAGGGCGGGTGCGAAGCCGGCGCCCCCCGAGCCGCCGAGCGAGACCTGCCAGTTGAGCTGCGCGGTCGCCTTCGCGTCGAAGGCGGGTAAAGGTCCCACTTTGGGCCCGCTTTGGCCGAACCAGGGCAACGAGAACGAGGGAGGTGCCGTCAGCCACGAGGGCAGCCAGGTCGAAAGCGTCGCGCAGCCGGACACCAACCCGGTCGCGCACGCGGCGAGCACCAGCAACGCCTTGAGCGAGCGCGGCCTTGTCATCAGGAGCGATTGCACGATCGTCATTTCGCTGCGGCCGCAGGCGCCGACGGCGCTGCGGTACCCGCGCCAGCCGGCGCGGCGGTCCAATCAACTGCGGCGGACACCGGGCCGCCCAAACCGTCGAGCTTCGCTTGCACGAAGGGACGGTATGTCGACTTCGGATCGAGCTTGGCGAACGAAGCCTGGTACGCGACACGAGCATCGGTCGTCTTGCCGGCGGCCGCCAGGATGTCGCCTTTGAGATCGGAGTAGATGGCGGCGAACGCTTCGTCGGTCTTCGCGTCGAGCGCCTTGAGCGCCTCGTCATACTGCTTCTCGTCGAGAAGTATCTGCGCGATCCGGAAGCGCGCGATGGCCTTCAGCTCGTCTTCGCCGGCATGATCGATCACCCATTGCAATTGTGCCTTCGCCGCGGTCTTGTCGCCGGCGTCGTAGAGGAGCTTCGCATACAGCATGGCTCCACGCGGCGCGTACGCGGTCGCGCTGAAGCGCTCGACGAGCTGGGTCGCGGGTTCCTTCGCCTTGGCGGCATCATTGGCGCGCGCCGCCTGGCTCACCGCCTGATAGAGCACGCTCGCCTTTTCGGCCTGCGTGCCCTGGTACCAGCGCCAACCCTGCACGCCGATGAAGCCGACCGCAAAGATGACCACTGCAGCGCTGACGTACTTGCCATAGAGGGCCCACCATGCCTTGAGGTCGTCTATTTTTTCCTGCTCATCTGGATCGTAAACTGGCATGTTCAATCCTATGAAGTCGCGCAGCGACTCAGTAAGTTCCCCTCTCCCCGCGGGAGGGGCTAGGGGTGAGGGAAATTCCTCATCAAGCCGCTCTCGGCGGGAGAGAATTGGGCATGCGGAAACCGATAATGACGAACGGTCACGTCTTCTCCGCCGCCGCCCGAAGGTGCGCCGCCACTTCCTCGGGCGCCAGCGCGATCTGAGCGCCTGCATCGCGCAGAGGTTTGGCCGCGACGCGGTTTGCGCTCGCCTCGTCGTCGCCCACGATAAGCGCCCAGCGCGCGCCGCTCGCGTCGGCTCTTTTCATCTGCGCCTTGATGCTCCCGCCGCCGGCGTTGACGACGATCGCGAGCCCGGCATCGCGCAGCGCTTCCGCCACCCGGCGCGCGAAAGTGCTCGTGGCGTCGCTGCCGACATGGACGACATAGGCAAGCGGGGCGGCCGAGGCCTGCGTTCCCGCGTCGCGCAACAAGAGCACGAGACGTTCGACGCCCACCGCGAATCCGCATGCGTGCGTCTGTTCGCCGCCAAGCTGCGAGAAAAGAAAATCGTAGCGGCCGCCACCGGCCACCGTTCCCTGCGCGCCGAGGCGATCCGCGATCCACTCGAATACGGTTCGATTGTAGTAGTCGAGCCCGCGAACGAGCCTGGGGTTTACCTCGAAGTCGATGTCGGCTTCCTTGAGCATCGCCTGAAGCTCGAGGAAATGCTGTCGCGACTTCGACTGCGCGTCGAGATGGTCGACCAGTTTCGGCGCCCCGGCAATGATCG
>WNGA01000809.1_pt1 | contig 47825 bp, 47 predicted proteins | sample 5400061 | NCBI WGS metagenome assembly WNGA01 (sample SAMN13153366, study PRJNA577476) | soil metagenome | isolation source: 100 cm soil or saprolite under grassland replicate 2 | place: USA:California | collected 2016-06-15
AGAAGCTCAGGCCGGCCATCTACGACGGCGACACCGAGTCCGAGCGCCGCTGGCAGATTCGCAAGTGGGCGAACGTGATCCTCACCAACCCGGACATGCTCCACGTCGGCGTCCTGCCGCACCACGACCGCTGGGGCGACGTCTTCCAGAACCTCCGCTACGTGATCGTGGACGAGGCCCACGTCTACCGGGGCGTCTTCGGCTCCCACGTCGCGAACGTCCTGCGCCGGCTGCGCCGGGTGGCGGGCATCTACGGCGCCGAGCCGCAGTTCCTGCTCGCCTCGGCGACAATCGCCAATCCCGGCGAGCTCGCCCGCTCGCTGCTCGGAGTCGATGCGACCGTGGTCGGGGACGACGCGGCGCCGAGGGCGGAGCGGACAGTGGCGTTCTGGAATCCGCCCCTGACCGACGAGGAGCTCGGCCTCCGCGCCAGCCCGCTCGGGGAAGCCTCGCGGCTGATGGCCGACCTCGTCTCGCGGGGGCTCCGCACGATCTGCTTCGCAAAGAGCCGGCGCGCCGCCGAGCTCGTCCACCGCTTCACCGTCGACCGCGTTGAGCGGGACACTGCGAAGCGGCTCGCCCCGTACCGCGCCGGCTACACCCCGCAGCAACGGCGCGAGATCGAGCGGCGCCTGGTCGAGGGCGAGCTGCTCGGCGTGAGCGCGACCGACGCGCTCGAGCTCGGGATCGACATCGGCCTCCTCGACTGCGCGATCTCGGTGGGCTTCCCCGGAACGGTCGCCAGCCTCCGGCAGCAGTGGGGCCGCGCCGGGCGGCAAGGGCACGGCCTCGCCGTCCTCGTCGCGAGCGAGGACGCGCTCGACCAGTACTTCATGCGCGAGCCGGAGACGCTGCTCGGCCGGCGAGTCGAGGCCGCGATCCTCTACCACGCGAACCGGCGGGTGCTCGACGGGCACGTGCTGGCGGCCGCCTACGAAGCTCCGCTCGACGACGCCGACCGCGCGACCCTCGGGGACGAGGCGCTCGAGCGGGCGGCGGCGCTGCCCGAGCTGCGCAAGACGAAGAGCGGCTATGTCTGGGGCGGCCGCGACTACCCGGCCGCGCGCGTCCCGCTCCGCTCGACGAGCGCTGACGCATTCACGGTCGTCGAGGCGGAGACGGGGACCGTCCTCGGCCTCGTCGAGCGAGAGCGCGCCTACTCGACCGTCCACGAGGGCGCCGTCTACCTCCACCTCGGCGAGCAGTACCTCGTCGCCGAGCTCGACCATGGGACACGAACCGCCCTCGTCGAGCCGTTCAGAGGCGACTACTACACCCAGGCCAAGAAGGAGACGACGACGGCGATCGAGACGACCGACCGCGCCGAGCACAGGCTCGGCCTCGAGCTCTGCTTCGGCGGAGTGTCGGTGACCGAACAGGTCGTCGGCTACCAAAAGAAGTCGATCCGCGACGGTTCCACGCTCGAGCTCGTCGCGCTCGAGCTGCCGCAGACGACGTTCGAGACCGAGTCCGTCTGGTACCTCCCCGAGGCGGAGATGCTGGAGGGCCTGGAGCAAATGCCGCGGCTCCTGGGTACGCTCCACGCCGCCGAGCACTCGATGATCGCGCTGCTCCCGCTCTGGGCGATGTGCGACCGCTGGGACATCGGCGGACTCTCGACCAACCTTCACTTCCAAACCGGCCGCCCGACGGTGTTCGTCTATGACGGCCACGCGGGCGGGGTGGGGATCGCCGAGCGGGGCTTCGACGTGTTCGAGGGCTGGGTGGCGGACACCGCCAAGCTGCTCGAGGGCTGCCCGTGCGAGCGCGGCTGCCCGTCGTGCGTCCAGTCTCCGAAGTGCGGAAACCTCAACGAGCCGCTGGACAAGGCGGGAGCACTGCTGCTCCTCCAGCGGATGCTCGCGACGTGAACGTCCGGCCCCTGACCGACGACGAGATCGAGCTCGTCGACGAGTACCTCCCCCTCCACCGCCTCGACCGGTTCAAGGAGGGCAAGTCGACCTACCTGATCGCCTGGGACGGGGGCGCGCCCGTCGGCCACGGACATCTCGCCTGGCCCCGGGAACCCGGGGAGCTCCCCGAGCTGCAGGATGTGTTCGTCCCCGAGATCCTTCGGCGCCGGGGGATCGCGTCGCTGGTGACCGCGGCGGCCGAGGAGGAGGCCGCGGCCCGCGGCTTCGACCGGCTGTCTCTGACCGTGAGCGTCGACAACAAGCCTGCCCGGAATCTCTACGAGCGGCTCGGGTACCGGGACGCCGGCCGCGAGCCCGAGCGCGTGCGCGGCACGATCGTGATTCGCGGCAAGCCGCTGCACGTGGACGACACACTGCTGTTCCTCGAGAAGCCGCTCAGCTGAAGAGCTCGGGGAAGCCCTCCTACGACAGGGCCAGCTCGACCGCCTGCTCGGGCGTCTCGGCCCGCGGAATCCCCTCGACAGCGAGCCCCGGCTCGAGGATCACGACCCGCCGCCCGAGCCGCGAGGCGAAACCGATCTCGGCCAGCGTTCCCCAGCTTCCGCCGACCGCGATCACCGCGTCGCCGCTCGCCACGACTGCGAGATTCCGCGCGTGACCGATCCCGGTGACGATCTCGTGCTCAATCCACTCGTTCGCGCTTCCACGGGACTCGCCGGGAACGATCCCGATCGTCGTACCTCCCGCCGACCGCGCGCCGCGCGCCGCCGCGGCCATCACCTCGCCGAGGCCGCCGGTAACCACCGTGCATCCACGCTGGGCGAGGAGCCGGCCGACGTCCTCGGCCCGTTGCTCGTGCTCCGCACCGCTGCCGATCACCGCAACCTGGAATCTCATGACGGTGCCTCTGGAACGAACCAGTGCTTCAGCGTTACGAACGAGCGCAGCCGCCAGGCGGGCGGAGCCGGGCTCTGCCCGAGCGCAGCCCTCGGCTCGTCGGCCAACCGAGATCTGTGAAGGAGGGGGCCAACGGGGGAACCATGGGTTCCCCCGTTATCTGCAACCTGAACCGCCATCAGGTGCGATGGTAGAGCGCGTGGAAGCGCGTAGCGGGACGCTCGTCGTCGGCGGAGGTTTCGCGGGCGGATACGTCGCCCGCTATCTCGGCCGTCGCGGGGCCACGATCGTGAGCCCGGAAAACTTCATGCTGTTCACGCCGATGCTGCCGGAGGCGGCCTCCGGGATGCTCGAGCCGCGCCACACCGTCGTGCCGCTCCGGATGATGTGCCCGCACGCCGATCTGCTGCTCGGAAGCGCCGTGGCGCTCAACGAGCAGGAGCGAACCGTCGAGGTCGAGACCGAGGTGGGCCGGCGGTCGGTGCGGTACGACAACCTCGTGCTGGCGCTCGGCTCCGTCGCCCGCACGCTGCCGATTCCCGGACTGGCGGAGCACGCGCTCGAGTTCAAGGACCTCGCGGACGCGATCCGGCTGCGGAACCACGTCCTCCGCCGCCTGGAGACGGCTGCGGCGGACCCGTCCCGGGCGGAACGCGAGCTGACCTTCGTCTTCGTCGGAGCGGGGTACGCCGGTGTCGAGGCGCTGGCGGAGCTCGCCGACCTCGTCCGCGACGCGCTGCGCTACTACCCGACCCTCCGCGCACTCCGTCAGCATTGGGTGCTCGTAGACGCCGCTCCGAAGATCCTGTCGGAGATCCCCACCCGCCTCGGTGACTACGCCGCGCGGCTGCTGGCGAAGCGCGGCGTCGACATCCGCGTCTCGACGACACTCGAATCGGCCGAGCGGGACGCCGTCACGCTCTCGGGCAGCGACCGCATCCCCACGAGCACGCTGGTCTGGACGGCCGGTGTGCGCGCGAACCCGCTGCTGGCCGACCTGGGCCTCCCGCTCGACGAGCAGAAGCGTGTCCGGGTCGACTCCACGCTGCGCGTCGAAGGGCGCGAGCACGTGTGGGCGCTCGGCGACTGCGCGGCCGTCCCCAACCTGGCGACGCCGGAGCATCCCGACCCACCGACGAGCCAGCACGCCCTCCGGCAGGCGCGGCGCCTGGCGAGGAACCTGGTGGGCACCCCGCGTCCCTATCGCTTCCGCATGATCGGCCAGGTGGCGGTCCTCGGGCGCTACCGCGGAATCGCGGACGTCTTCGGGATCCCGATCCGCGGCTTCGCCGGCTGGTGGATCACGCGCACGTATCACCTGTACCAGCTTCCGCTCCTGTCGAGGAAGCTCCGTGTCGTCGCGGACTGGACCGTGTCGCTCTTCTTCCGGCGCGACATTGCCGAGCTCTCGATGCTCGAGGGACCCCGCCGATGAGCGAGCTCGCGCGCGCGGTCGAGTTCCAGCGCGTCTTCAGCGAGCGGCTGGTCGAAGAGGTCGTGTCGGCGCCACACGGACGCGGACTGCTGACGCCGAGCCTGCCGCGCGTCTTCTACCTCAACCATCTCTCGGTCGACCTCGGCGCCGCGGCCTCGGCTGACGAGCTGGTCGAGGAGGCCGAGGCCGTTCATGCCCCGGCCGGCCTCGCTCACCGCAAGATCGCGATCGACGACGAGCTCGGGGCGGCAGTCGAACCTCGCTTCCGCGAGCTCGGCTGGAAGGTCGAGCGGCTACTCGTGATGCCGCACCTCGGCCCGACTCCCACTGTGGACACCTCCGCGGTCGACGAGGTCGACCCCCGAGAGCTCGAGCCGATCTGGACGGAGGGGATCCGCTCGAGCCCGGAGATCCAGGACGAGGAGGAGGTCCAGCAGCTCGTAACCGCGCAGCACCGGCGCCGGCAGGCCGTCCGTGTCCGGTACTTCGCCGCCCGCGTGGAGGGCCGGATCGCAAGCTACTGCGAGCTGTTCTCGGACGGGCGGACGGGGCAGATCGAGAGCGTGATGACACTGGAGCCGTCTCGCGGGCGCGGCCTCGCGACGGTCGTCGTCTCGCGAGCGCTCCACGAGTCGCAGCAGCTCCACGACTTCACGTTCCTGGTCGCGGACGCAGACGACTGGCCGAAGGAGCTCTACCGCAAGCTCGGCTTCGAGGAGCGCGGCAGCATCTGGGACTTCCTACGCCCCCCGCCGCGACGTGACGCAAAGGAAAGCGGCGGCGTATCCGTGGAGTGAAATACATCGTGTGCGGGCTCGCGGCGCTCGCGCTCCTCGGGTGCAGCCGGACCATGAGCTCTGAAGCAGGCCCCGCTGAGGACCCGCCAAAGCGCGGAAGGATTGCGCCGCCACCGGCGTGGATCTCGGCTCGCACTTCCGGAGCTCACTGGTTGGCCTATTCAAGCTACTGCTGGAGCGCTCCCGGGACCCAGATGTGTGCCGACTTCGCCGCTCCGTCCTGCGCGGATGACCGCATCCCGAAGATCGACCTTCGCCGCGGCGAGCTGGTGCGGTTCCATCTCGGCTTCGACCCGACAGAGGTTTCGATCGCCTTCGGAAAGTCGAAACCGAAGCAGCTCTCCTCGAGCCGTCGGCCAGGGTCGCGCGTCATCCACGAGGGAGTGATGTTGCTCTTCACGCACGGCAGAGGCGGCGACGCGAGCTACGTCGCCTGCCTGCAGTTCACTGGAGCGACCTGAGCGCCGCCCCGAGCGACTGCTTCGTCGTCAGCACGCCCTCGAACAGGTCGCCGTACTCTTGCACGCGCGTGAGCATCAGGTCCATCGTGAATTCGGCCGGGTCGAGCTTCTCGTTCACCTCGTCCCACCGCAGCGGCGTCGAGACCGGCGCGCCCTCCTTCGGCCGCACCGAGTAAACGGACGCGATCGTCTTCCCCGCGCCGTTCTGGTTCGAGTCGATCAGGACGCCCCTCCGCTTCGCCTTCGACCACTCGGTCGTCACGAGCCCTCGGTGCGTCCGCGCGAGCGCGCGGGCGACGATCTCCGAGAACTCCCGCGTCTTCGCGTACGTGTGCCGGCGCGCGATCGGGACGAGCACGTGGATCCCGTCGGCGCCGCTCGTCTTCGGAAAGCTCTCGAGCCCGAGCCCGTCGAGCGCCTGCTTGAGGAGCAGCGCCACCTCGGCCGTCTCCGGGAAGCCGACGTCGTCCGAGGGATCGAGGTCGAACAGGACCCAGTCGGGGCGCTCGGGGTTGTCGACGCGCGAGTACCACGTGTTCATATCGATGCAGCCCATGTTCACCATCCACAAGAGCGCCAGCTCGTCGTTGACGAGCGGGTAGCGGATCGTCCGCTTCTGCCGTGACTCCCGAGACGTAGTCCGGAACGACCTCGTCTCGATCCAGCTCGGCATGTGCTTCGGCGCGTCTTTCTGGAAGAAGAACTTGCCCTCCCAGCCGTCGGGGTAGCGCTTCATCGTGAACGGGCGGTCCTTCAGGTGCGGGACGAGCACCGGCGCGACCGCCCGGTAGTACGAGAGCAGGTCGCCCTTCGTGATCCCCTCCTCGGGCCAGAACGGCTTGTCGAGATTGGAGAGCTTGAGCACGCGGCGGCCCTTGCGAATTTCCGGCTCGATCGGAGTCGCCGTCTCGCGCACGACCTCCTCGGCCCCCTTGTCCTCGCGCAGCCCCTTGTAGACAGGCGCCCGCAGATGGCCGTCGTGCGTCCACTCGGCGAACTCGACCTGGGCCACGAGCTTCGGGCTGACCCAGACGACGTCGCCCTTCCGCACCTTCGGCATCTTCGGGACGGCCTTGAACGGCGTCGTCTTCCGCTCGAGCGGCTTCAGCTTCTTGAGCAGCCGCGCGATCTCGGCCTCGTTGAAGCCCGTGCCCACGTTCCCCGCGTAGACGAGCTCGTCACCCTGCCGGTACCCGAGCACGAGCGACCCGAACGCGTTCGAGCGCCGGCCTTGGCCCTTCGTATAGCCGGCGATCACGAACTCCTGGTCGCCGTGCACCTTGATCTTCAGCCAGTCGCGCGAGCGTCTCCCGGTCGCGTAGCGGGAGCCGACCCGTTTCGCGATTACTCCTTCCAGGCCCTGCTCGTTCGCCGCTGCGAGCAAGGCGCGCCCGTCGTCGAAGAACTCCGAGAGCCGCACCGTCTTGTTTCGCTTGTCGAGCAGCTCCTCGAGGCGCTCGCGCCGTTCCTCGATCGGCAGGTCGACCAGCGGCTCCCCGTCGAGCTCGAGCAGATCGAAGACGTAGTAGACGAGCGGCGTTCCGGGCTTGCCCTGTTGCATCGCGGAGAAGCTCGACTTGCCGTTCTCGTCGAGGGCGCAGACCTCGCCGTCGAGCACGCAATCGGGCGTCTTGATCGCCTTCGAGATCTCCTTCGCCACGACCTCGAAGCGGCTTGTGAGGTCGTTTCCCTTGCGGCTCTTCAGCGCGACGTCGCCCCCGGACACGTACGCGATCGCGCGGTAGCCGTCCCACTTGACCTCGAACACCCAGTCCTCGCCGCGCGGGACGTCCTCGACCAGCGTCGCGAGCATCGGCGCGTACTCCCACTGCTTCCGCGGCTCCCGCATCGTGTCGTCGCGCTTGCGGATGATCAGCCAATTCTTCTCGTCACCGGAGAGCTTCGCGGGCACGAGCGCCCAGGTTCCGTCGAGCCGGTCGCCGTGGAGCCGGACGGTGAGGCCACCGTCCTTCTTCTCCTCCACGAGCTCGTACGTCCCCCGGTCCCAGATGTCGACCTGCCCGGCCCCGTACTGCCCCTTGGGGATCTCGCCCTCGAAGGTCGCGTACTCGAGCGGGTGATCCTCGACGTGGACGGCGAGCCGCTGGGCGCCGGGCTCGAGCGGCACCCCTTTCGGCACCGCCCAGCTTGCGAGCACGCCGTCGCGCTCGAGCCGGAAGTCGTAGTGGAGCCGCCGAGCGTCGTGCCGTTGAACCACAAAGGTAGGCACGCGCCCAGCCTCCGGCTGGGCGCTAGGGGTGGAGGGTTCGGGGGTCTTCTTGGGGTTCCTTTTGCGCCGGTACTCGCCGAGCCGATCCTTGCTCACGAAGCCTTTCTAGCGCGCGAGCGCCCGCTCGCGCGCGGAGCCTCCTTCCGCTTGCTCTGCTTGACCGACTCGCGGAGGGCCGCCATCAGGTCGATAACCTCGCCCTTTTCCTCCGGCTCGGGCTCGGGAAGCTTCTTCCCCTTCGCCTTGTCGCGGATGAGCTTGAGCAGCTCCTTGCGGTAGTCGTCGTCGTACTTGTCCGGCTTGAACGACGCGCTCAGGCTCTCGACCAGCGACTTCGCCATCTCGATCTCTTCCTTGCGTACCGAGGCCTTGCGCCCGTCCTCGCGCTTCTCGAGGCGCTCGGGATTGCGAACCTCGTCGGCGTAGTACATCGTCTCGAGCACGAGCGTCCCGTCGTACGCGCGCAGGCAGGCGAGGTGCTCCTTCTTCCGGATCACGACCTTCGCGATCGCGACCTTCTCCGTGTCCTCGAGCGCGCGCACGAGCAACCGGTACGGCTTCTCGGCACCCTCCTGCGGCAGGAGGTAGTAGGCCTGCCGGAACAGGATCGGGTCGATCTCGTCGAGGTCGACGAAGTCGCAAATGTCGATCGAGCGCGTGAGCTCGACGTCGACGCGGTCGAAGTCCTCCTCGGTCAGCGGGACGTATCGCCCCTTCTCGAGCTCGAACGCGCGCACGATGTCTTCGTCGTCGACGTGCTTGCCGGTGTCCTTGCGAACCTTGTCGTACCCGATCGGGACGAGATCGTCCTTGTGGACAAAGTGGAAGCGCAGCTCCTTCGACTCGGTCGCCGAGAACATGCGAACGGGCACGCTCACCAGCCCGAAGTTGATCGTGCCGCTCCAGATCGGTCGTGGCATAGGGTTGAAATACCCGTTCGAAGCCGTGGAAAACGTTGTGAACACCCCTGTGAACATTGTGGAATACGAACGCCTGGCCGAGGAGAAGCTCGATCCGGGCGCGTTCGGCTATTTCGCAGGCGGGGCGGGGGACGAGATCACGTTGCGCGCGAACGTGGAGGCGTTCCAGCGGCTCGGGCTGCGCCCACGCGTGCTCGCCGACGTGTCGGGGGTCACGACCTCGACGACCGTTCTCGGCACCGAGGTCTCGATGCCTCTACTGGTCGCGCCTGTCGCCTTTCAACGACTCGCGCACCCGGACGGGGAGCTTGCAACTGCACGGGCCGCGGCTGGAGCCGGAACCATCTTCTGCCTCTCGACCGTCGCGAGCGCGAGCCCTGCGGAGATCGCGGAGGCGGCTCCTGACGGCGTCCGCTGGTTTCAGCTCTACGTGTTCAAGGACCGCGGATTCACACGCGAGCTTCTCGCGCGGGCCGCCGCGGCCGGCTTCTCGGCCGTGCTGCTGACGGCGGACACTCCCCACCTCGGCCGGCGCGAGCGCGATCATCGCACCGGGTTCCGGATCCCGTCCGAGCTCGTACCCAGCCTTGGCGGGCACAACCTGCTGACACCCGAGGAGACCTTCGCGTCGATGGCCGACGACCTCTCCTGGCGGGACGTGGAGAGATTCGCATCGATCAGCGGATTGCCCGTCCTCGTCAAGGGGGTCCTCACCGCCGAGGACGCGCGGCTCGCGTGCGAGAGCGGCGCGGCCGGCGTCGTGGTCTCGAACCACGGCGGCCGCCAGCTCGATGGAGTTCCCGCGACGATCGACGTGCTGCCGGAGGTGGTCGAGACGGTCGCCGCGCGAGTTCCCGTCCTCATCGATGGGGGCATCCGCCGCGGAACAGACATCGTCAAGGCGCTCGCGCTAGGGGCGCAGGCTGTGCTCGCGGGCCGTCCGTTCATCTGGGGCCTGGCGGTCGGCGGCGAGGACGGCGTCTCCGGCGTTTTCGAGCTTCTGCGCGCAGAGCTCGAGCTTGCGCTGGGGCTCCTCGGCTGCCGCTCACCGGCCAAGATCACGCCGGCGCACGTCAGCCGTCTCTGAAGACCATGATGCTGCCCGAATAGCAGGCGACCCAGACCGTCCTCGTGGGCGCGTCGTACGTGATCCCGATCGGGTTGGCGTTCGTCCCGACCGTCTGGATCACCGACATGTCGCCCGTTCGCACCTTGCTCACGGTGTTCGACTCGTAGTTCACGACGTAGAGCGCCTTCCCGTCAGGCGAGATCGTCATGCTCCGCGGAGCGCTCCCGGTCGAGGCCTTCCTGACGACGGCGCCGCGGCGAAGGTCGATCTTGGCGACGGTTCCCTCCGAGTTCAGGGTTGCATACAGCCAGCGCCCCTTTGGCGAGATGACGAGATGGCGTGGGCCCGCGCCGACGCCGTACAGCCACGAGACCTTCCACCGCTGCAGATTGAGCCTGGCGATATTCGAGGACCCCATCACCGCGATGTAGGCCGTGTGTCCCGACGGCCCGATGACGATTCCCCGCGGATACGGGCCCAGCGAGATCCGCTTGACCTGCCTCCCGAGCCTCGTGCTGACGACGCTCAGGTCGTATCCGCACCAATTCGTGACGAGCACGAAGCGGCCGTCCGGTGTGACCGCGACGTACTTCGGGACGGCCCCGACTTCGATCGCGTCGTCGATCTTCAGCTTGGAAACGTCGATCCGGTACACGAAGCTCGGGCCGTACTGGCCTGGGTAGCAGGTGCCGGTTCCCTCACCGCCGAAGCCGGCTCCGTACATCGAGTAGTTGGAGACGTACGCGTACCGGCTGTCCGGCGTGACGGCGAGCTCGACCGGCGCTCCGCGCGAGGTTCCGGGATGCCCGCGAACTCCGAACCGGGCGAGATTGACCGCGTCCGAGATCGTCTTGACGAGGCGGAGCCGGCGGTCGCTGTAGACCGTGATGGTGTGCTGGTACATCATGTTCTGGGCGAAGACGAGCCCGTGCTGCGAGGCCACGACCGACTTCGGCGAGATCCGCCCGCCGATCGTCTTCACGAACCGGAGTCGCGTTTTCGAGCTGGGAGGCAGGCTCCGAATGCGAACCGCCCGTGGACGCTCGGCCGCGCGCTCGTGGTGAGGGCGAGCCGAAGCCTGGGACCGTCCACCCATCCCGACCGCGATTCCGGCAGTAAGGCCGGCTGCCGCGGCGACCAGCAGAACGGCGAGGGCTGCGGCGACCTTTCCCCGCCGGATCCGCCGTTGCTTCACGGACACACGGCCGAGGTTAGGTGGCCAGTGCCTTCACGGCGCCGATCGCCCTGAACTTCGCACGGCGTAGCTTGCGTAGCTCGTCGCCCGGAACGTTCTCCAGCTCGTCGAGGGCCGTCTCCAGCGCAGCCCCGAGCAGAGTCGCCGCCTCGTCGTGATCCGTGTGCGCTCCTCCAGGCGGCTCGGGGACGATCCCGTCGATGACGCCGAGCTCGAGGCAGTGGAGGGCGTCGGGCTTGAATGCCGCCGCCGCCTTCATCTTCTCCCCGGCATCGCGCCAGAGAATCGCCGCGCAGCCCTCCGGGGAGATAACCGTGTAGATCGCGTTCTCCTGCATGAGCACTCGATCCGCGAGCGCGGTCGCGATCGCTCCGCCGGATCCGCCTTCCCCGATCACGCAGGCGACGATCGGCACCTTTAACCGAGCCATCAGCGCTTGCGAGCGCGCGATCGCGCCGCCCTGGCCGTGCTGCTCGGCGGCGACGCCCGGGTACGCGCCGGGAATGTCGATGAGCGAGATGATCGGAAAGCCGTGCCGGTCGGCGAGCTCCATCACGCGCATCGCCTTCCGGTAGCCCTCGGGGTACGCCATCCCGAAGTTGCGCCGGGTCCGCTCCTTGACGTCCCGGCCCTTCTGATTTCCGATCAGCGCGATCGACTTGCCGTCGAAGCGGCCGAGCCCGGTGACGATCGCGGCGTCGTCCGCCCGAAACCGGTCGCCGTGGAGCTCGACCCAGTCCTCGATCAGCCGCTCGACGTAGTCCATCGTGTAGGGACGGTCCTCGTCCCGCGCGAGCTCGACCTTCTCCCAGATCTCCTCGCCGGTCGGCTCGGCGGCGACACGCTCGAGCTGCTCCTGGAGCCGCTTGAGCTCGCCGGAGAGGCGCGCCCCGCCGAGCAGGCGCAGGCGGCTGAGCCGGCTCAGATGCTCCCGCAGCCGGAGCTCGGCCTCACCCGGCATTGCCGAAGATCCGCAGGAGCCTGGCGACGTAGGGCTTGAGCTCGCGGCGAGGGACGATCGCGTCCACGTGACCGAAGCGAAAGTTGGATTCCGCGAGCCCGAAATCGTCCGGGAGCTTCTCGCGCGTCGTTTGCTGGACGACCCGCGGCCCGGTGAACGAGATCAGGGCGCCCGGCTCCGACACGATCACGTCCCCGAGGCTGGCGAAGCTCGCGAGCACGCCAGCCGTGGTCGGATGCGTCATCACGCTGATCATCGCGCAGCGCGCGTCGTGGAGCTCTTCGACCGCGCACACCGTCTTCGGGAGCTGCATCAGCGACAGGATCCCCTCCTGCATCCGCGCGCCGCCGGAGGCGGTGACCGATACGACCGGGACACCCTGCTCGACCGCCGATTCGCAGGCGCGGGCGAGCTTCTCGCCCACCACGCGGCCCATCGATCCGCCCAAGAAGGAGAAGTCCATCACCGCGAGCTCGCATGGGCGGCCGTCGATCGACGCGCGGCCGATCACCATCGCCTCTCCGAGGCCGGTCGAAATCTCGGCCTCGTTCAGCCGCTCCGTGTAGGGGCGAAGGTCGAAAAAGTCGAGCGGGTCGTCGGAACGGAGCTCGGCCGCCTCCTCGCTGAAGCTGCCCTTGTCGACGAGCTGCTCGATGCGGGTGCGCGCCTTGACCGGAAAGTGATGCCCGCAGTGGGGGCACACGCGCAGGTTCGCCTCCAGCTCGTCCTCCCGGTAGTGGGAGCCGCATTTCGGGCACGTATTCGGGTGAGGCTTGGTTCCGTCGGGCTCGGGCACGTTCCGATGCTCGATGGAGACGTCGATCTTGGCCATCGACATTGAGTCTATGCCGCCTTACAACCCGAGCGCAGCGCACAGCCTGGTGAGCGGCTCGACATTCCGTTCCTCGGGCGCGAGCCCGGTCAGACCGGCCCCCAGCACCGCGTGCCCGGCCGCGATCTCGGACAGCATCTGCTCGACCTCCTGAACGCCGAGCCCCTCCGGCTCCGGCATGAACGACGCGATCTCATCCGACTCGAGCGAGTCGCAGTCGAGCGCGACGTAAACGCCGTCGGTTCCATCCAAAGCGCGCTCGATCCCCTCCCGGCCCTGCTCGATCCCCGCGGAGGAGATGAACTCGACCTCGGGCGGATCGAGATTTCTCGCCCCGATCAGCGCGACGTCGCCCGCGTCGACGGCGCCGGAGTCGATCAGCATCCGGAGCGGCATCCCCCACTGATTCCCGGACGGCGAGGTCTCGGTCGTGTTCAGATCGCCGTGCGCGTCGAACCAGACGACGCCGATCCTGCCGTGTCGCGTGCCGAGACCCTCCACGGCTCCGATGTGGGAGCAGCAGCAGCCGCCGAGAACAAGCGGACGCTCGGGGAGCTCGAGGGCGAGCACGAGCGATTGCTCGCCGAGCGAGTCCTCCGCGACGATGCCGGTCTCCGGGTACGGAAGCGGCAGGCCGGCCGCCTCGACCATCACCTCTCCGCCGTCCCCCCATGCCCGCGGCACGCGGACGAGCCCGGCGCCGAACTCACGCCCGCAGGCGTGGCACTGGTACTCAGGGCCGAGGGCGACGGCCGTCTGGGTACGGCAATCTGGACACTTCGCGCGCAGGCGCGACATCAAACCGGCCTCTCGTACCAGAGGTGCTTCCGCACCGGTGACATCCCGGCCCGCTCGTAGAGGCGGACCGCTCCCGTCGGATTGTCGGCAGCCACGCCCAGGCCGACCCGACTCTTGCCTCGGGCGCGCAGCTCCCGGAACGAATGGTGGAGCAGGGCGAGCCCGAGCCCGCGGCGCCTCCACGGCCTGCGGACGCCGAGGATCGAGACCCAGCCGAGGTCGGGATCGCCGCTGAACTCGGACCGGCAAAGCGAGATCCCCGCAATCTCGCTGTCGTCGATCGCGAGGAACCACAGCTCTGGGTCGAATGGTTTCCGGAACGACCAGTGCTGCCACTCCTCGTACGGGTCGCGGAAGAAATCGGGCTGGTCGGAGAACGTCTCCTGGTGCGCCTCGTACACGGCCTCCACGTCCTCATCGCGGCAGAAGGTCCGCACGGTGACGCCCTCGGGCCACACCAGCTCCGGCGGGTCGGCGTCCAGGGCGGCGACCATCCGGATCGAGTAATGGTCGAACTTGTAGCCACGCGACTCCAGCAGGCCGCGCAGGCTCTCGGCGTTCTCCGGTGCCCAGATCTTGATCCGCGCCCCCGGCCGGGCGAGCACCGGGGCACGCTGCTCGACGAAACCCAGCAAGGTCGGCTCGACGTCGGAATGGGCGGGATCGACCCGGAGATCCACCCAGAGCAGCTTTCCCTCGTGAGCGGCGTCGCTGATGTCCGCATACCCGACAATCCCATCATCGGTGACGGCGACGCGGGCATCGTGCTCGAGATCGAGTCCCGGGTCGTCGAACCACGTCTCGATGTCGGAAGCGCTTTCGTGGTCGGCGCCGTAGGCCTGCCCGAACCTGCCGGCGACCTCGGCGACCGACGCTGCATCCTCGCGTTGCGGCGGGCGCAAGACGATCTTCACGCGAGCTCCTTGCGATAGCTGTCGAAGCGCCTGACGGGCGACATGCCGACCCGCTCGTACAGCCGCACCGCGCCGGTCAGGTTCTCCGTGTCAACGCCGAGGTCGGCCTTGGCGCGGCCGCGGCGGCGGAACTCGCGGAACGAGTGCAGCAGGAGCGCGGTCCCGAGGCCCCGCCGGCGCCACGGCCTCCGGACACCGAGCACGCCCACGTGACCGGTGTTCGGTCTGACCTCGTTCTTGCACAGCGAAAACCCGGCGAGCTCGTCGCCCTCCTCCGCGAGGAAGACGAGCCCCGGATCGAACTCCGAGCTCCCGATGAAGTACTCGCACCACTCCTCGAACGGCACGGTGAAGAAGTCCCAGTGGTCCTCGAAGGCCTCCATGTCGGCGTCATAGAGGGCGCGCTCGTCTCCGGGTCGATACGTCCGGACGGCAATCCCCTCCGGCCATTCCGGCGCGGGGGGTTCTTCGGCGAGGTCGATCTCCATCGTGAAGAAGTGGCGTACGAGCTCGTACCCCCGCTTCCGCACCTCATCCGCCAGCAGCTCGTTGTCGCTCGAAGCGCCGGCGTGGACACGAACGGCCCGGCCGGCCGCGAGCGCGGCCGCCCGCTCCTCGGCCCAGTCGAGCAGCCGCTCGTACATGGGGAGCTCGCGCGGGTGAGCTTTGACGTCGATGAATATCCGCTCGGAGCTCGGCTCGGGATGCCAGACCGATGCCCAGCCGTGAACGGCTCCGCCCGTGACCGCGATGCGATAGTTCTCCTCGGCGTTCGCGAACTTGCTCGTCAGCTGGTCGCGCAGCTGGCCTTCGCTCTCGCCGCCCGTGCCGTAGGCGGCTTGCATCGCACCGAAGAAATCGACCAGGGCCGGGAGGTCGTCGAGCGTCGGCGCGCGAAGCTCAAAGCTCGCGGAGGACATCTGGGAGCGGCGTGAGGTCGGCGATCTCATGGGTCGGCTTCGGTCCCGGCGTCTCGCCGAGACGGTTGACCCATACCGTAGTCAGACCGAGCTCGTTCGCGGGCCCAATGTCATGGAAGAGACTGGCCCCGATGTGCACGTCCGGCAGCCGGCCGGCCTCGCGCTCGAACGCCTGCCAGTGTCCAGCCGCGGGCTTGTACGAGCCGATCTCCGACGCCACGATCGCCAGCTCGAACGGCACACCGATCCGCTCGATCGACGCCTCGATGAAGTCGCGGTCTGTATTGGACAGGATCGCCAGCCGCCAGCCGCGCTCGCGCGCCGACTCGAGGGCGGAGCGAACCTCGGGGAACGGCTCCCAGCTGGGCAGCGAACGCGCGAGCGCCTTGGGATCCTCGGCGCCGATCCGGCGCGCCACCTCGGCCATCACCTCGCGATACGAGAGCGACGGGCTCTCCCGCTCGACCTCGGGCTCGAGCTCGTGGTAGCGCCCGAGCAGCTCGTCGCTTCCGAGCGCCGCGCGCAAGCCGCCGTTCCAGTCGATCAGGGTGCCGTAGCAGTCGAAGGTCGCGAAGCGGTCGCTCACTCGTCGTAGCGGGCGACCACGATCGACGCATTGTGACCGCCGAAGCCGAACGAGTTCGACATCCCGTATCGGAGGTCGGCGGCCTCGCGCGCCTCGTTCGGGATGTAGTCCAGGTCGCACTCGGGATCCGGTTCCTCATAGTTGATCGTGGGCGGAACGATCCCGCGCTGAACTGCGAGCGTTGTGAAGATCGCTTCGACCGCTCCTGAGGCGCCCAGCGTGTGCCCGGTCGCGCCCTTGGTGGAGGAGATGGGAATCTCCCGCGCCCGCTCCTCGCCGACTGCGAGCTTGATCACGCGCGTCTCGCTTGCGTCGCCGAGCGGCGTGGAGGTGCCGTGGGCGTTTATGTAGCCGATTTCCGCGCCGGTCAGGCCGGCATCGGCCATCGCCATCTGCATCGCGCGAGCCGGATTCTGGCCCGTTGGGTCGGGCTCCGTGATGTGCGTTGCGTCAGACGAGATCCCGTAGCCGACCAGCTCGGCGTAGATCTTGGCGCCGCGGGCGCGGGCGTGCTCGAGCTCCTCGATCACGAGAATCGCGCCCGCCTCGCCCATTACGAACCCGTCCCGGCCGGCATCGAAGGGACGACTCGCCTTCTCCGGAGCAGCGTTGCGGCGCGAGAGTGCGCGCATCGCGCTGAAGCCCGCGATCCCGATCTCGGTCACGGGCGCCTCGGTGCCCCCGCAGAGCATCACGTCCGCGCGGCCGAGCCGGATCGCGTCGATCGACTCTCCGATCGCCATGTTCCCGGCCGCACAGGCGGTGCATTGGGACATAAGCGGCCCCTTGGTTCCGAGCTGCATCGAGACCCAAGCCGCGCCCATGTTCGGGATGATCGCCGGAATCGAGAACGGGTTGACACGCGTCGGCCCGCGCTCGCGCAGCGTGTCGTAGCAGTCCTGGTAGGCCTGCAGCCCGCCGATGCCGGTCGCGACGGAGGCACCGATGCGATCGGACTCCTTCGCGATGTCGAGCCCCGAGTCGGCCTCGGCCTGGCGAGCGGCCGCGACGATCATCTGCGCGAACCGGTCCATCCTGCGCGCCTGCTTGCGGTCGATCCACTCGGTCGGGTCGAATTCCTTCAGCTCGCAGGCAAAGTGGACCGAGTATTCGCCCGCGTCGAAATGCGTGATGGGGGCGGCCCCCGACTGACCGGCGATCAGGTTCGACCACGACGACTCGAAGTCGTTTCCGAGCGGTGTCAGCGCGCCCATCCCGGTAATGACGATTCGCGCTCGTCCGTTCTCAGCACGGGGGAACCCATGGTTCCCCCGTGAGCCCCCTCCTTCACTACCCGCTATGTCCAACCCCTCCTTGTCGGCGCCGGGCCAAGCCCGGCCCCGACTCAAACCGCGTTCTGGTTTCCAGCACGTCCATTCACATCCCCAGCCCACCGTCGACGAGGATGACCTCGCCTGTGATGAAGGCGGCCTCGTCGGAGCAGAGAAAGCGTACAGCCGCCGCCACGTCTTCCGGATCGCCGAGACGGCCGAGCGGCGTGTTCTGCAGCATCGCCTCCCTCGCGTCCTCCGGGATGACATCGGTCAGGCGGGTCTTGACGTAGCCCGGGGCGACGACGTTGGCGCGCACACCGCGGCTTCCGAGCTCGCGGGCGAGCGACTTCGTGAAGCCAATGATCCCGGCCTTCGAGGCCGCGTAGTTCGTCTGGCCCCAGTTGCCTCGCAGGCCGACGATGCTGGAGAGGTTGACGATCGAGCCCGACCGCCGTTTCATCATCCCGCGGGTGACCGCACGGCAGGTGTAGAAGACGCTGCTCAGGTTCGTTTCGAGAACCGTTCGCCAGTCGTCGTCCGGCATCCGGGCCAGCACCCCGTCCCGGGTGATTCCGGCACAGTTGACGAGGATGTCGAGGTCGCCTGCCTCTTCGACGAGCCGCCTGGCCTGATCGGGATCGGAGACGTCCGCCTGGATCGCGCGGCCGCCCGTCTCGCTCGCGACCTGCTCCGCCTCCTCGGAGGCCGAGCCGTAACCGATCACCACCGAGGAGCCGGCGCCGGCCAACTCGAGCGCGACCGCCCGCCCGATCCCACGAGAGCCTCCCGTGACAAGCGCGGACTTGCCCTCGAGGGAGCAGAACTGCTCAGGCAGCTGAGATTGTCTCCTCGAGCCTCTTCAGCCCGGCGGCGCTGTTGACGGGTATCGCCTTCACGTTCCGGTCGATCCTCTTGACCAGGCCCGACAGCACGTTCCCCGGCCCGACCTCGACGAACGTCTTGACTCCGTCGCGGACGAGCTCTCTCGCCGCCTGGGTGAACTTGACCGGCGACGTCAGCTGATCCACGAGCAGATTGCCCATTCGCTGGGCGGGCTCGATCCTGGCGCTGACGGTGGACATGAAGGGCGCCACGGGCTCGCTGAAACGGACGCGATCGATGGCCGGGCGCAGCCGTTCGGCCGCTTTGGCCACCATCGGGCTGTGGAAGGCACCCGAGACCTTGAGCTTGACCGTCCGCCGCGCTCCCTCGAGCTCAGCTTTCCAGCGGCACTCCTCGACGGCTGCGTCTTCGCCCGAGACGACGAGCTGGCCGGGACAGTTGTAGTTCGCGGGCCAGACGCCGTCGATCCGCCGGCAGAGCTCCTCGACGACCTCGTCTTCGAGCCCGAGGATCGCGGCCATCGAGCCCGGGCGCTCGCGTGCAGCCTCGGCCATCGCCAGACCCCGCTCGCGGACAAGGGCGATCGCCTCGGGCGTCCCGATCACCTCGGCGGCGGCAAGCGCGGCGAACTCGCCGACCGAGTGTCCGATCACGTAGTCGGGCTCGAATCCGCGCTCGCGGAGGACGGCGAGGACGGCGAGGCTCGTCGCCACGAGTGCGGGCTGCTGCAGCTCCGTCTGGACGAGCTCTTCGAGGTCGGCCTCGAAGCAAAGCCGCCGCAGATCGAGCCCCGAGGCCTCGCTTCCCTGGTCGATGACCCGCATCGCCGCCGGTTCGCTCTGGGCGATCTCGAGTCCCATACCCAACTCGAGCGAGCCCTGGCCCGGGAAGCAGAAAGCGATCTTGCTCATACCGTCCATTCCATCAAAGCTGAGCCCCATGTGAGGCCCGCACCCATCCCGGTCATGAGCACGAGACCGCCCTTCTGAAGCCGTCCTTCGGCTTCCGCGTCGGCAAGTGCCAGCGGGATCGAGCCGGAAGACGTGTTGCCGTAACGGTCGACGTTGATCACTACTTTATCGTCCGGGATCCCGAGCTTCCGGACGGCATGGTCGATGATCCTGACGTTTGCCTGGTGTGGGATATAGACGTCCACGTCGTCGATCGTCTTGCCGCCTTCAGCGAGTACGCTCTCCGCCGACGAGACTAATACCCGCGTAGCGAACTTGAACACCTCGCGGCCGTTCATCTTGGCGAAGTGCTGACCGTCCGCCACCGTCTCAGCGGTCGCGGGCGCTCGGGAGCCGCCGGCGGGCATGTACAGCTGCGGCCCGCCCGAGCCGTCCGCGCCGAGCTCGAAGGCGAGGAAACCGCCTGCGTCGACCGCCTCGAGCACGACTGCGCCGGCTCCGTCACCGAAGAGGACGCACGTGCCGCGGTCGGTCCAATCGAGGATCTTCGAGAGCACGTCCCCGCCGATCACGAGCGCGCGGTGGGCGAGCCCGCCGGAGAGCATCCCGTAGGCCTGCGCAAGCGCATACATGAAGCCCGTGCAGCCGGCCGAGAGGTCGTAGGCACCGGCTTGGCCTGCGCCTAGCTGGTCTGCGAGGATGGCCGCGGTCGAGGGGAAGGCCATATCCGGAGTCACGGTCGCGACGATCAGGAGATCGATCGAAGCGGGCTCGACGCCGGCTTTGCCGAGTGCCTGCTCGGCCGCCGGGCGACAGAGATCGGACAGTGCCTGCTCGGGAGCGGCGATGCGGCGCTCCCGGATGCCGGTGCGCTCGACAATCCACTCGTCCGAGGTGTCCACCATCTGCGACAGCTCGTCGTTCGTGAGCACGCGCTCGGGGACGTACGAGCCGATGCCGGTGATCGACGCATGGAAGCCGCTGGGAGCCGACCCGATCACCGCTCGACTGCGAAGGTCAACGTCCCGCGGGCAGCGAGCTCGCCGCCGACGCGGGCCTCGGCCTTGCCGCGCCCGATGGGGCCGCGGACTCGCTCGAGCGTGCAGGTGAGCTGGAGCTCGTCCCCCGGCTCGACGATGCGCTTGAAACGGCAGTCGTCGATCCCGGCGAAGTAGGCGATCTTGCCGCGGTTCTCGTCCTGCGAAAGCACGGCAACCGCGCCGGTCTGGGCCATCGCTTCGACGATCAGGACGCCCGGCATCACGGGTCGCCCGGGAAAATGCCCCGGCAGATACCACTCGTCTTCCCGGACGAGCTTACGCGCGACCACCCGTTTGCCCGGCTCGAGCTCGAGCACCTCGTCGATGAGCAGAAACGGCTCTCGATGGGGCAGGATCGCCTCGATCTGGGACCGTCCGAAGGGAGCGTGGGCCTCCACGCGACTAGTCTAGTCAGCCGCCTCGCGGCCCAGATCCAGTCGGGTCGCCTCTGCGCGGTGGTAGACTCGATTCGGCTGTGAAAACGCGTTTCGTGCGGGGGTTTTCCGCGCTCGTAGCAGCGTCGGCCGTTCTCCTCTTGCTCGCATCGTCCGCCGCGGCGCAGGACCGGCCACGCGTGCTCGCCGTCCACTTCTCCCTCGACATCAATCCGGTCTCGCAGGACTACGTCAACCACCAGATCGACCGCGCAAACAAGGACGGCTACAGCGCGGTCGTCATCCTGCTCGACACGCCGGGCGGGCTCTCGACCTCGATGGAGAAGATCTACGAGAAGGAGCTCGTGTCCAAGGTCCCGGTGATCGTCTACGTCTCGCCGCCGGGCGCGGGAGCAGCATCCGCCGGCGTCTTCGTCGCCGAGGCCGCCGACGTGCTCGCGATGGCGCCCGCGACCAACATCGGCTCCTCGACCCCGATCAACCAGAGCGGCGGCAACCTCGGCAGCGACCTGCGCCGCAAGGTGATCAATCACTTCGCCGCCAAGCTGCGCACGCTCGCAGCGACCAACGGACGCAACGGCGACTGGGCGGCTTCGGCGGTGCGAAAGGCGTCGAACCTGACCGTCGACCAGGCGCTGAAGATCCACGTGATCGACGTGAAGGCCACGGATCTCCCGACCTTGCTGGACAAGCTCGACGGCCGCGTCACCTTCCGGAGGCACATCCGCCTCCACACCGCGAACGCCGAGATCGTCTCCGCGAGCCCGGGTTTCTTCGCCCGGCTCCTGAACGTCCTGATCGACCCCAACATCATCACGCTGCTCTTCCTGGCCGGGCTCGCCGGGATCGGCTACGAGATCTTCCACCCGGGGGTGGTGCTGCCCGGCGCGCTCGGGGCGGTGTCGCTCGTGACGGCGCTGTTCGGATTCTCGATCCTGCCGATCAGCTGGGCCGGGCTTGTCCTGCTCCTGCTCGGTGTCGCACTGCTCCTGATCGACGTCCACGTGACGAGTCACGGTGCGCTCACCGTCGCCGGCCTGATCAGCCTCGCCGTCGGGGCGATCATGCTGTTCCGAAACGCGCCCTCCCCCTACCACACGAACTTACCGCTCGTGATCTCGGTCTCCGTCGCGCTCGGTCTTCTCTGGGCGTTCGCGATCACGAAGGCCGTCCAGGTGCGCCGAAAACCCGTCAGCGTCGGCCCGCAGACGATCGTGGGAGAGATCGGCGAGGTCCGCGGCGGGGGGCTCGTGTTCGTCAACGGCGAGCTCTGGAAGGCCCGGATCTCGAACGGCGAAGCTCTCCGCCCGGGCTCGCGGGTCCGGGTCGAAGCGGTCGATCCCGCACTCGTCCTGGACGTCCGCCCGGTCGACGAGCCCGCCTCCGTCTCATAGGATCGTGCCAATCCCGCCGAAAGGAACCAGCATGACTGCCGCACTCGTCGTCGTCGTCGTCCTCGTTTTCCTCGTCGTCCTGTTCCTGATGTCCGCGATCAAGGTCGCCCGCGAGTACGAGCGCGGGATCATCTTCCGCCTCGGCCGCCTCCTGCCCGAGCCCAAAGGGCCGGGCCTCTTCCTCCTGATCCCGATCGTCGACCGGATGGTGAAGGTCGACCTCCGGACGATCACGCTCAACATCCCACCCCAGGAAGTGATCACGAAGGACAACGTGCCCGCGCGCGTCAACGCTGTCGCGTACTTCCGGATCGTCGAGCCGAAGGCAGCGATCGTCCAGGTCGAGAACTTCATGGTCGCGACCCTGCAGATCGCCCAGACGACGCTCCGGGCGGTGCTGGGCCAGCACGTCCTCGATGAGCTCCTGTCAGAGCGCGAGAAGATCAACGCGATCCTGCAGGAGATCATCGACTCGGCAACCTCCCCGTGGGGGATCAAGGTCTCGATCGTCGAGGTCAAGGACGTGGAGATCCCAAGCGGGATGCAGCGCGCGATGGCGCGCCAGGCGGAGGCCGAGCGCGAGCGGCGTGCCAAGGTGATCAACGCCGAGGGCGAATACCAGGCCTCCGAGCGGCTGAAGGACGCGGCGCTCGTGATCGAGGAGCACCCGATCGCGCTCCAGCTCCGCTATCTGCAGACGCTGCTCGAGATCGGGTCGGCGAACGCGACCACGATCGTCTTCCCGGCACCGATCGAGCTGATCAAGCCGTTCCTACAGGGAGTCGGGGCGGGAGACAAGGGAGCGAGCTGACGGCGGAGCTTCGCCGCGACCCGATCTCGGGACGGATCGTCGCCATCGCACCCGGCCGGGCTCACCGGCCCGGCGCGGGACGTGCGCAGATCGAGCCCGTCACCCAGGAGGAGCTCGACGAGTGCCCGTTCTGCGCCGGCCGCGAGGATCGGACGCCTCCGGAGACGCTTCGACTGACGGCGGACGGCGACTGGACAGCGCGGGTTGTCCCGAACCTTTATCCCGCCGTCGAGCGGCAGGAGGTGGTCATCCACTCGCCGCGACACGTGCGTTCCTTCGCCGAGCTGACCGACGACGAGATCGACGCCGTGACGGGCGCGTGGCTCCAGCGCGCGGCCACCGGACCTGGAGAGGGCTTCCCCTATGTTCTGCCGCTGATCAACGAAGGCCGCGCGGCAGGATCGAGCCTCCCGCACTCCCACTCGCAACTCGTCTTCCTGAGAGAAGCTCCTCCTGCCGTTCGCGACGAGGTGGCAGGCGGCGTTCGCGAGATCCTTGGTGCTCATGAGCTCGTCATCTCCGAGGAGGACGGAGTCAGGGCGGTCGTCCATCCGGCCGGGCGCCTGCCGTACGAGCTCCTGATCGCAGGAGACGCGGAGGGTCTCGCGCTCAGGCCGGCGCTCCGGCTTCTCCGCGACGCGATCGCACGACTCCGTTCGGTCGAGGGGCCGGTGCCGTGGAACGCCTGGCTGCACGGCGGCCCCTATGGGCACATCGAGGTCGTCCCACGGCTGGCGGTGATGGCCGGGCTCGAGCTCGGCGCCGGGATCTACGTCAACTCACTGGACCCGAGCGAGGCGGCTGCGCGGTTGCGGGCGGCGTGACCTGCCAGCCCCGCCAGGCCTCGGGGTCGAGTAGGAGGCGAAACGACCACGCGAGCTCATCGGGATCGTCCTCCCAGGACATGTTCTCCGCGCGGAGAGCAACGCGTGAGATCTGGCCGACTCTGCGGGCAGGCTCCGCCAGGGCCTCGAGCTCCGCCCGCAGCGCGAAACGCGTGAACGGTTCGAGATAGGCATCGCGGATCCGCTTCGTCTCAGGCGAACCGAGAGGCAGCTCGTGCCTGATCTCGATCACCCGCTGCGTGACCGCCAGGGTGAAGAACGGGTGTGAGACGCACGAGTCTCCCCAGTCGAGAAAGCGGTACGTCCCGTCGGTCAGGAAGATGCTTCCGTCCGTGAAGTCGTCGTTGTTGATCGTCTCGGGAACCGGAGCCGACGCGAGCAGCTCGCACACCCGCGTGACCTCGGGAACGAGCCGGAGCAGTTCGGCGTACTCATCCGGCGTCTGCCCTTCGGCGGGCTCGTCGATCAGCCCTTCGTAGGCCGCCGGCAACACGGACGAGCGTCGGTCGAACGCCCCGGCAGCGCGGAGCTCGTCCGCGTCGGGCGCCGCCTCGATCTGCAGCTCGGCGTAGAGCGGAAGCGCCTCGATCCAGTACCGGATGTCCCGATCGCGCTCGAGGACCGCGCTGAGCTGCTCGCCGCCATCCGGCATCAGCATCCGGCCGCGCTCGTCCGAGAACGCCACCTCGGTCACCAGCTCGGGCCGCCGGCGCGCCAGGAGCTCGATCAGCCGCACCTCGTGCGCGAGCGACGGCTGGGCCTCCTTGAAGAACATGGCTCCCGAGCGGGTGGGAACGCGAAGCACCGCTGCCCACGGGGCGATCCGGGCGTCCTCGATCGGCCCGGTGGGTTCGACCCGTGACCGGATCCACTCCTCGGCCTCCCGCCGCCAGGCGGGGTCGCTCCAGCGAAGGTCAGGCTTGCTCGACAGGAGCCGGAGTCTCGACCTCGGCCGGGGCCTCTTCCTCGTCCGACTCGACCACCGGAGCCAGCGCCGACACGGTCTCGCCCTCGCGCAGCCGCATCACGATCACGCCCTGCGTCGAGCGGCCCGCCCGGCGAATGCCGTCAACCGGCATCTTGATAACGGTGCCGCCGGTCGAGATCAGCATTACCTGGTAGCCGTCGCGAACGACGCGTGCGCCGGCGAGCTGGCCTCTGGCCTCCGTCAGCTGCACGGTCTTGACGCCGAGCCCGCCACGGCCCTTGCACGGGTACTGCGCGATCGGTGTGCGCTTGCCGTACCCGTTCTCGGTCACGACCAGGAGGTCCGCGTCGGGCTGGGCGATCCGAGCCGCGATCACCTCGTCGCCCTTGCGGAGCTTCATCCCGCGGACGCCTTCCGTTGCCCTCCCCATCGGCCGGGCCTCGCGCTCGTGGAAGCGAATCGCCTGACCTTTGCGGGAGACGACGATGATGTCGTCGTCCCCGGTCGAGTGCATGACGTCGACGAGCTCGTCGTCCTCCCGAAGCTTGATCGCGATGATCCCATCCGCCTTCAGCGGCGTGTTGTACTCCTCGAAGCGAGTCTTCTTGACGACGCCGTTCCGTGTCGCGAGCACGAGGTACTCGGCCTCGGTGAAATCGCGCGTTGCGATCACAGCGCGGACCTTCTCTTCCTGCGTGAGCGGAAGCAGGTTCACGATCGCGCGGCCCTTCGACTGCCGTGAGCCGAGCGGAAGCTCGTGCACCTTCAGCCGGTAGACCTTGCCGACGGTGGTGAAGAAGAGGACGTAGTCGTGCGTCGAGGCGACGAACAGGTGCTCGATGTAGTCGTCCTCCTTCAGGTCCATCCCCATTACGCCGATCCCGCCCCGCCGCTGCTCCCGGTACGTCGTCACGGGCAGGCGCTTGATGTAGCCCGAGCGGGTGATCGCGATCACCATGTCCTCCTCGGCGATCAGATCCTCGAGCTCGAGCTCTTCTTCGGCGGCGACAATCTCCGTCCGCCGGTCGTCGGTGCGACCGTACGTCTGCTTGATCTCCAGCAGCTCCTCACGGACGATCCCGTCGATGCGGGCCTCGTCGCCGAGGATCGCCCGCAGCTCGGCGACCCGCTCCTCCACGTCCTTGTACTCCTCCTCGATCCGCCGCCGCTCGAGCCCGGTCAGCCGCTGGAGCCGCAGGTCGAGGATCGCCTGCGCCTGGATCTCGGAGAGTCCGAAGGTCTCCATCAGCCCGCTCCGAGCCTCATCGGCGTCGTCGGACGCGCGGATCAACGCGATCACCGCGTCGAGGTTCTCGAGCGCCTTCAGATAGCCCTCGAGGACGTGCGCCCGCTCCTGCGCACGGCGCAGCTCGTGCTTCGACCGGCGCGTGACGATCTCGCGCTGGTACTCGAGGTAGTGCCGGATCAGCTCGAGCAGGCTGAGCGTGCGCGGGACGCCGTCGACGAGCGCGACCGCGTTGTATCCGAAGGTCGTCTGCAGCGCGGTGTGCTTGAACAGCTTGTTCAGGATGACCTGCGGGACAGCCTCGCGCTTCAGCTCGACCTGGATCCGCATCCCCGACTTGTCCGAATGGTCGACGACGTCGCTGATCTCCGGGAGGACCTTGTCCCCGTACAGGTCGGCGATCTTCTTGATCACGCCGGCGTCGCCGCCCTTCTTGACCCCGTATGGAAGCTCGGTGATCACGATCGCCGTCTTGCCGCCGCGCAGCTCCTCGATGTGGGCGCGCGCGCGGACGACGATGCGGCCGCGCCCGGAGCGGTAGGCGTCGCGGATCCCGGTGCGGCCGACGATGATCGCGCCGGTCGGGAAGTCGGGGCCCTTGATGTAGCGGTTCAGCCGCTCGACGTCGATGTCCGGGTCGTCGATCATCGCGATCACAGCGTCGACGGTCTCACTCAGGTTGTGCGGTGGGATGTTCGTCGCCATGCCGACCGCGATCCCGGCGGAGCCGTTGACGAGCAAATTCGGGAAGCGGGAGGGAAGAACGACCGGCTGCTTGCGAGTCTCGTCGTAGTTGGGGACGAAGTCGACCGTGTCTGCGTCGATCTCGCGCAGAAGCTCTGTGGCCATTCGTGACAATCGGCACTCGGTATACCTCATGGCGGCCGCCCCGTCGTCGTCGAGGTTGCCGAAGTTGCCCTGGCCGTCGACGAGCGGGTAGCGGAGCGAGAACGGCTGCGCCATCCGCACGAGCGTGTCGTAGATGGCCGTGTCGCCGTGCGGGTGATAGGCGCCCATTACGTCGCCGACCACCCGGGCGCACTTGACCCGCCTCCGGTTCGGTTGCAAGCCGGCCTCGTGCATCCCGAACAGGATCCGCCGGTGCACCGGCTTCAGCCCGTCGCGGACGTCCGGAAGTGCGCGACTGACGATGACGGACATCGCATAGTCGAGGAAGCTCGAGCGCATCTCCTGCTCGAGCTCGCGCGGCTCGATCCGGCCGGCTCCGAGTGGCTCTACGTCAGACACGATCACCTACCTGGCAGATCGTGCTCTCGGGCCGCGAAAAGCAAGCCAGGCTAGGACGCAGGGAGCGTTCGTAGCCGGAGGCTACGGGCGCGACTGAGGACGACGCATGGCGCCGCTTTGCAGCGCGCCCGAGAGTGCGAGATGACTGATAGGGGGTCGTCTCAAACATCGAGGAAGCGGACGTCTCGTGCGTTCTGCTCGATGAACTCTCGCCGCGGCTCGACCTGGTCGCCCATCAGCGTCGAGAAGACGCGGTCGGCGCGGGTCGCATCCTCGACCTCGACCCGCACCAGGACGCGCCGGGCCGGATCCATCGTCGTGTCCCAGAGCTGCTGAGCGTCCATCTCGCCGAGGCCCTTGTACCGATCGATCGACAGACCCTCTTTGGCGAGCGCGAGCGTCTTTGCACGCAGCTCCTCGAAGGTGAGCGCGACGGCCGATTTCTTCCCCAGCTTGATCGTGAACGGCGGCAGGCCGACGACCTCCGCCGCCCGCTCGTAGGAGCGGCGCAGGTTCGAGTAGATCGGCGACTCGAGCAGCTCGCCGGGAATGTCGACGTGGCTGGCGGTGCCGGTCGACCGCTCGATGATCTTGATCCGGACCGACGCGTCGCTCCGGTCGAGCACCGACAGCTCGTAGCCGTTCTCGCTCAAGCCGGCCAGCTCGCCTTCGATCTCGCCGGAGGCTCCGACGCCCGTCTCGACGAGGCGGTGCGCGACGACGAAGTCGCCGGCGTCGGGAAAGTCCGAGCGCAGCCGCGCCGACCAGCCCTCGAACTCGTTCAGCGCGCGCTGGAAGCGGTGGTAACGGGCCTCGGTTAGCGAGAGCGCCGAGCCGTCCCGGGCGGTGATCTGCAGATCCTTGACCCGCTCGCGCACGAGCAGCTCCTCGAGCTGGGAGTCCTTCTCGATGTAGGTCTCCCGGTTGCCGATCTTGACCTTGTAGAGCGGCGGCACCGCGATGTAGACGTGGCCGCGCTCGACGAGCTCGGGCATCTGCCGGTAGAGGAAGGTGAGGATCAGTGTGCGGATGTGGGCGCCGTCGACATCGGCGTCCGTCATCACGATCACCCGGTTGTAGCGCAGGCTCGCGACGTCGAACTCGTCGCCGATCCCGGTTCCGATCGCGGTGATCATCGCCTGGATCTCCGCGTTCGAGAGCACCTTGTTGATGCGGTTCTTCTCCGAGTTGATCACCTTCCCGCGCAGCGGCAGGATCGCCTGGTAGGTGCGGTCCCGCGCGTCTTTCGCCGACCCTCCCGCCGAGTTGCCCTCGACCAGGTAGAGCTCTGCGACCTCGGGGTCTCGGATCGAGCAGTCGGCGAGCTTGCCGGGGAGCGACGAGTTCTCGAGCGCGCTCTTCCGCCGCGTCAGCTCGCGCGCCTTGCGCGCCGCCTGCCGCGCGCGAGAAGCATCGATCGCCTTTTGGATGATCGCGCGAGCGTCGCTTGGGTTCTCCTCCAGGAACTCGCCCAGCTTCTGGTTGACGGTCTGCTCGACGAGCCCGCGCACCCACGGGTTTCCGAGCTTCGTCTTCGTCTGACCCTCGAACTGCGGCTCGCGCAGCTTGACCGACAGCACGGCCGCAAGCCCTTCGCGGACGTCCTCGCCCTCGAGGTTCGGATCCTTCTCCTTGATCAGGCCTTTGCTCCGCGCGTAGTCGTTGAGCGTCCGCGTCAGCGCACCCTTGAAGCCGGACAGGTGCGATCCGCCCTCGTGGGTGTTGATGTTGTTGGCGAAGGAATAGACCGACTCCTGGTAGGAGCTGTTCCACTGCATCGCCACCTCGACTTGGCCCTGGCCGTTGTCGCCGCCAACGCTCTCGCCCTCGAAGTAGACGATGTGCTTGTGCAGCGGGTCCTTCGCCTCGTTCGTATACGCGACGAAGTCCCTGATCCCGCCCTCGTAGTGGAACTCAACCTGCTGCCCGCCGGCGCGCTCGTCGGTGAAGACGATCCGCAGCCCCCTGGTGAGGAAGGCCGTCTCGCGCAGCCGCTGCTGGAGGATCTCCGCCTCCCATTCGATCTCCTCGAAGATCTCGTGGTCCGGGAAGAAGGAGATCGTCGTCCCCGTCTCCTTGGTCTTTCCGGTCGCCTTCATATCCGCGTTCGGCTCGCCGCGGGTGAACTCTTGACGCCAGATCTGCCCGTCGCGCTTTACCTCGGCGATCAGCCACTCCGAGAGTGCGTTCACGACCGAGACTCCGACGCCGTGTAGACCACCGGAGACCTTGTAGCCCTCGCCGCCGAACTTTCCGCCTGCGTGCAGCTTCGTCAGCACGATCTCGAGCGCCGGCCGCCCCTGATCCGCCATCACGTCCACGGGGATGCCCGACCCGTCGTCCGAGACCGTCACCGAGTCGTCTGGATGGATGGTCACGTCGGCCTTCGTCGCGCGACCCGCCATCGCCTCGTCGACGGCGTTGTCGACCACCTCGAAGATGAGATGGTGAAGGCCCCGCGAGCCCGTGGAGCCCACGTACATGCCGGGCCGGAGCCGGACCGGCTCCAGGCCCTCGAGAACGGTGATGTCCTTTGCTGTATAAGTCGCTTCAGCCACTAAAAAAGCCCTGCAAATTCGTTGATTTCGGGCGGAGTTAAGTGTATCAAAGCGAGCGGTCGGAAGAAGCCCTCGCGAGGCTTGCCGCAGCCGCCCTGGAGACGAGCTCTCGAAGCTCCTCGTCCCCGACCGGAGCAGCAATTTTAGCCGCCGCGGCCAGATCACGCGCAGACGGTCGGGAAGTCTTTTTTTGCTCTTTCGGCGCGGTCTCGGCACTCTGCTCGGGCAGGTTCCCCGGGGCGAAGCGCAGGCGCCGCGGCTTGTCCTCCCCAAGGACGTGCGCGAGCCGAGCCGCGATCTCGGGCTCGAGCTGCGCGAGCTCGAACGCCCAGGCCGACGAGCCGACCGCAACGTGAAGCGTCCCGTCGCGCGCGAAGCGGGCCGGCCAGGCGTTGCGTGCGATCACGTCGCCGACAACCCCGGGCCACGCGGCGACCACCTCCGCCATCCCACCGGCGGCGCCGAACCGCCCGAGCTCTCGCTTCACTTCCCCGCCGAGCCGATCCATCAGACCGCCCGCGCCAGGCCGAGAGAGACCTCCACGAGCTGATCGGCGCCGGCGGGCAGCGCCTCCGCCGCCGTCGCCGTGACGAGGCTCTGCCCCACCTCGCGAATCCGCTCGGACAGCGTCCGCCTCCGCGCCTCGTCGAGCTCCGAGAGGACGTCGTCCAAGAGCAGCAGCGGCGGGTTCGCGCGATCCGCGAGCAGCTCCGCCTCGGCGAGCAGGAGCGCGAGCACGGCGATGCGCTGCTCTCCCTGCGAGCCGAAGCGCCTCAGGTCGCGCGCGCCTGACGTGATCGCGATGTCGTCGAGGTGCGGGCCGAGCCCGGTTGCGCCACGCTCGAGGTCACGGTCGACCCGGGCCTCCAGCGCCTCCACGGCCGGGGGGTCGCCCTGGTACTCGAGCCGCGCCTCCTCGACACCGAGCACACCGGCCTGGCGCGCAAAACCCGGCCCGAGCCGTGCGACGGTCTCCATCCGCGCCTCGACGAGCTCCGCCCCGAGCAAGGCCACCCGTTCGGTCCAGGGCGCGAGAGCATCCCGCGAGGACAGACCGGCGAAGACCCTGCGCAGAGCGGCGTTCCGCTGACCAACCGCCGCGGCATATTCGACCGGAAGCGGCGCACGCGCCGGTGCCAGCCTCCCGAGCACCCGGTCGAAGTACGCCCGCCGCACCACCGGCCCGCCCTTCACGATCGCCAGCCTGTCGGGCGTGAACACGAGCGCCGCCACCTCCGATCGCAGCTGCTCGGCCGCCCGCAGCGGCGCTCCGTTCAGCTTCGCCTTCTTCGCGGCCCGAAGTTGCAGCGTCACCTCGAGCTCGAGCGGAACGCCGGCCCGCTCTCCCTTCAGCACGATCCTTCCCGCCTCCGCCCCGAGCCTGACGACCTCCGCGTCACTGCGCGTTCGCGGCGAGAACCCCTGCGCTCCCAGATGAACCGCTTCGAGCAGGTTGGTCTTGCCGACTCCGTTCGGGCCGACGATCAAGACGATCCCCGGCTCGAGCTGCAGGTCGAGCCGCTCGTACGAGCGGATGCTCGCCAGCGAGACCGAGTGAAGGAGAACGTCAGCCCGCCAGCCGGATCGGCATGATCAGGTACTGGAAGTCGTCGGCCTCCGACCGGATCAGCCCCGGCCGTAGCGGGCTGATCAGCCTCAGCTGGATCTCGTCCGTCTCGACCGACTCGATCCCATCCCGCAGGAAGTCCGCATTGAAGCCGATCTCGAGCGGCTCTCCGCTGAACGGCACGGGCAGGGACTCCTGCGCCTCGCCGACGTCCTGAGCCTGCACCGACACGGTCAGCTCGCCCTCGGCGAATCGCAGCCGCAACGGAAGGTTTCGCTGCGCCAGCACCGACACGCGGCGGACCACGTCGAGGATCTCGGTTCGCGGAAGCGTGATCTCGTGCTCGAACTCCTCCGGGATCAGCTGCCGGTAGTCGGGGAACTGTCCGTCGATCCGGCGCGTCGTCAGCAGCACGTCGCCGGCGCTGAAGACCGCGTGGTTCTCGTGCACCCCGAGCTGAAGCTCCTCCGCGGCGCCGGCGATCCGGCCGAGCTCGGTCAGCGCACGGGCCGGCACGATCGCCTCGAGCTCGGGAACGGAGCCCTCGAGCGCCGTCTCCTTGACCGCGAGCCGGTACGAGTCGGTGGCCGCCATCACGAGCTTGCCGGCGACGAACCGAACGAGAATCCCCGTCAGGACCGGGCGGGACTCGTCGCGAGACGCCGACCGCCCCACACGCGCGACCGTCTCCAGCAACGCTTCTCGCGAGACGCCAAACATCTGAGCGCCCTCCACCTCAGGAAGCCGCGGAAAGTCCTCGGCGGCGTGCGTGTGCAGCGAGTAGCTCGCCGAGCCGGATGTGATCGAGACGCGACCTTCCTCCGGTTTATGCTCGATCTCAACGCTCGCTTCCGGGAGCAGCCGCACGATGTCGACCAGCAGCCGTCCGGGGACAACCGTCGTGCCCTCCGACCCGACGTCCGCCTCGAGCGAGGAGCGCAGCGAGAGCTCCATGTCGGTCGCGGCGAGCCCGAGACGGCCGCCTTTCGCCCGCAGCGAGACTCCCGAGAGGATCTGAACCGTCGGCCGCATCGACACGGCACGCGAGACGATCCCGAGCTTCTCGACCAGGGCTTCCCGTGCGCAAGTGAGCTTGAGGGCGGAGCCGACCATTGTTTCTACCTGAGTCATTTAATTAAACCCCTCGTAGTAGTAATAGGGCGTGTGGACGACGGGGAAGATGCGGAGTATCGGCTCCGTAGAGCGGATTCTGCCTGGGGACGAAGGCTGCGGCTCCGTGCAGGGAATGAACAGCTCGAGTGAGGTTCGGCGGTAGTCCACAGATTTCAGCGCTGATGCTTGATGCGCGCGGTCAACTCTTGCACGAGGTTGTACACAGAGCGATCCTCCTTGATCAAGCGCGCGATCTTCGAGGTGGCGTGGATGACGGTCGTGTGGTCGCGGCCGCCGAACTCACGGCCGATCTTCGGGAGCGACGAGTCGGTGAGCTCGCGGGAGAGGTACATCGCGACCTGGCGTGGATACACGATGTTCTGTGAGCGCTTGTCGCCGCAGAGTTGCTTGCGGGAGAGCCCGAAGCGCTCGGAGACGAGGTCCTGGATCCGGTCGATCGAGACCTGGGCCGTGTCTCCCTGCGGGAACACGTCCTGCAGGACGTCCTGCGCCAACTCCTTGGTGATCGGGCGGCCCGTGAGCGAGGAGAAGGCGACGACGCGCGTCAGCGCTCCTTCGAGCTCTCGGATGTTGCTCGAGATCCGGCTGGCGATGAACGTGAGGATCTGGGAGTCGGGGATGTGCGTTCCGTCGGTCTTCACCTTCTTGCGCAGGATCGCGATGCGCGTCTCGAGATCCGGAGGCTGGATGTCGGTGATCAGGCCCCACTCGAAGCGCGAGCGCAGTCGATCCTCGAGTGTGGGGAAAGAGCGCGGAGGACGGTCTGAGGAGATCACGATTTGCCGGCCGGCCTCGTAGAGGCTGTTGAACGTGTGGAAGAACTCCTCCTGGATCGACTCTTTGTGCTCGAAGAACTGGATGTCGTCGATCAGCAAGAGGTCGTACGTGCGGTAGCGCTGCTTGAAGCCCTCGATCCGCTTGTCGCGCAGCGAGTTGATGAAGTTGTTCATGAAGGTCTCGCTGGTGACGTAGTGGGATGACATCGCACTCAAGTGCTCGCCGATGTACTGCGCGATCGCCTGCAGGAGGTGCGTCTTGCCGAGTCCCGTGCCCCCGTAGATGAAGAGCGGGTTGTACGCCTGAGCCGGCGCCTCGGCGACCGCGAGGGCCGCGGCATGGGCGAACCGGTTCGACGAGCCGATCACGAACGAGTCGAACGTGTACTTCGGATTCAGGTCGGAGTAGACGGGCCTCGGCTGCTCGGCGGTCTCACGGTTGCGCGGCGGGACCGGTTTCGGGCGCTGCCGGACCGTGAGGACGATCTCTCGCTCCTGGCCGGTCGTCTCGCGGACGGCGGCGCGGATCAGCTCGAGGAAATGACCGCCGATCCAGGCCTTGGCGAAGTCATTCGGAGCGGCGATGACAAAGGTGTCAGGCGAGAGCTCGAGGCCCTTCGCGTCCCCGAACCACGTGCTGTAGGTGGTCTCGTTCAGCGCCTCCCTGAGCCGGCCCGCGACCTCGGTCCACAGGCTCTCTGCAGTCAGCTCGATTTGGCGCTCCATCCCCCTGCGTGCACTCCTCCTGGCCACGTGCGAGGCGCCGATAGTACCACCCGCTCGGCGCCCGCTCAATGTCAATACCCAGATGTTCGAAGGCGGGAAAAGAGTGCGATTTGCAGGGCTTTATTCACACTTCACATGTCTGTCCACAGGTGTGGACAGATCCTGTGGGCGAAGCCGCACGGGTGTCCCTGATTGCACCTGGACCGCGCGCGCCCCTGTGGATAACGATACCTGCAACTACTTGTCTATACTGATCCGGCGCCGCCTCGCGCGGCGCGTCTTTCTGTCTCGATTCGATCTCTCATGAAGCGGACCTACCAGCCCAACGTGCGCAGGCGAAAGCGCAAGCACGGCTTCCGTGCGCGGATGTCCACGCGCGCGGGCCGCGCGATCCTGAAGCGCCGCCGCGCCAAGGGCCGGAAGCGGCTCTCCGCCTAGCGATTGGCCCGGAAATCAGGCCAATCGCTAGAAGCTGCTGGTGGGCAACGCGTTGGTGTCTGACAAGCGGAGTGCTGGGGCAAGGCGCCGCATTACCATTGACCAGCATCCAACCTTGATGGCAACTACGCGCATCGCCCACAACCAACTGCTAGGTGATTGGCCTGTTTCCCGGCCAACCACCTGAGGCCCCCGTGCAGCGCCGGCACCGGCTCTCCCGCTCACGGGACTTCGACGCGGTCTATCGGCACGGACGCTCGGTCTCGACCCGCTACCTCGTCCTCTACTGGTTCGAGCGGGGAGACGAGAACTCGGATTCGCCCCGGCTCGGGATCGCGGTTCCGAAGAAGCTCGGCGGCGCGGTGATTCGCAACAGGATGAAGCGGCGCCTGAGAGAAGCGTGGGGCCGGGCCCTGCCGGGGGTCCCCGCCGAGAACGACTACGTGCTCGTCGTCCGCCCGGGCCTGCCCGAGGCGGTCGAGGCTCGAGGCTTCGACTGGCTCGAGGAGCGCGTGCGGGAAGTGCTCCAGAAGAGGCAGCCGTGAGGTACGCCGGCATCGCACTCGTCCAGGCCTATCGCTGGCTCGTGAGCCCACTGTTTCCAAGCTCGTGCAAGTTCCACCCGTCCTGCTCGCAGTACGCCGTCGACGCGCTGCGCAAATACGGGCTCGTGCGCGGGTCGCTGAAGGCCGCCCGGCGCCTGCTTCGCTGCCATCCCTGGAGCCACGGCGGAGTTGACTACGCATGATCGTCCATCGGCCGAAGGGCGGCCAATGATCGCCGTTCCGCTCCTGAGCATCCTCAGCCCGCTCGAGGACGTCCTCCGCAACGTGCTCGAGTGGATGCACAACACGGTCGGCCTGCCGTGGGCGTGGTCGATCGTCGCCGTGACGGTGATCGTCCGTCTGATCCTCGTGCCGCTCACCGTCAAGCAGATTCACTCGATGCAGAACCTGCAGCGGCACGCGCCGCAGATGAAGGAGATCCAGAAGAAGTACAAGCAGGACAAGAAGAAGCAGCAGGAAGAGCTGATGCGCTTCTACAAGGAGAACCAGATCAACCCGGCGGCCTCATGCCTGCCGCTGCTGGCGCAGTTCCCGGTCTTCATCGCGCTCTACTTCGTGCTGCGGAACTTCACCAACCACGTCCACGCGACTCCGCACGAGCTCTCCTGGCTCGGCCTGATCAACATCACGCACCACGCGAGCACGGGGTGGGGGCCGATGCTGCTCGTGATCTATGCCGCCAGCCAGATCGCGTCGACCCTGTTCATGTCGACGACGATGGACAAGATGCAGCGGACGCTGCTGCTCGTCTTGCCGCTCGTCTTCATCACCTTCATCAGTCGCTTCCCCGCCGGCCTCGTCCTTTACTGGGTGACGACCAACCTGTGGACGGTCGGGCAGGGAGTCGTCACGCGCAGGCTCGTGCCAAAGACGCCTGCCCCGGCGCTGGCGCCGAAGCGCACGTCGCGCACGAAACCCGCCGAGGAGGCGCCTCCCGACACCGGCGACGGTGCCAAGCCCGAGCAGCCACCGCCGAAACCGCAGCCCCAGGTGCGCAAGGTGAGGCGGAAGAAGAAGAAGCGCGCGCGCCGGTGAGCTCGGACCTCCAGACCGAGGCGACCGGCGAGACGGTCGGAGAGGCGAAGTGGCAGGCCTTGCGTGAGCTCGAGCGGCTGAGCCCGGGGCTCGACAAGTCGCTCGTCCGCTTCCAGGTTCTGTCGGAGGGCGAGCGGGGGCTGCTCGGCGTCGGCTACAGGCCCGCGCGGGTGATCGCCAGCGTTCCCGAGGGACCGCAGGCTGCGCCTGCCGCCCCGCCGGCCGACGAGAGCGAGCTCGCGGCCCGCGTGCGGGAGCTCGTCGAGCGCGCGACTCACGCGATGGGGCTCAGCTGCCGGATCGATATCCACGAGGACGAGGAGTCGGTGACCGCGTCGTGCTCGGGATCCGAGCTCGGCCTCCTGATCGGCAAGCGCGGGCAGACGATCGACGCGCTTCAGTACCTCGCGAACGCGATCGTCTACCGCGCGTTCGGGGAAGGCGCGAAGCAGGTCGTGATCGACGCGGCGCGGTATCGGGAGCGGCGGAAGGCGACGCTCGAGACGCTGGCACTCCAGGCGGCGGAGCGGGTCCGGGCCGGCGGCGATCCCGTCGGGCTCGAGCCGATGACTTCGATCGAGCGCAAGGTCGTCCATCTCCGGCTCAAGGACGAGCCGGGCGTCGGCACCGAGAGCGAAGGCGTCGAGCCGAATCGGTACGTCGTCGTGGTGCCCGCATCGGCTCCGGCCGACAGTCCTTGAATCCCACCGCTTCCCAGCTTGTGTTTAAAAACACAGGCACGGAGGAGCGAGTGCGTGCCTGGCTCCAGGCGCTGCTCGACACCCCAGGGCTGACCTCGGTCCGAGACCTCGAGGAGGCCTGGAAAGTCCATGTCGAGCAATCGCTGGCGGCCCTTCCGGTGGTGCTCCGGGTCGAGGGGCAGATCGTCGACGTCGGGTCGGGGGGCGGCGCGCCCGGGATTCCGCTCGCGGCTGCGCTGCCCGACCGGCATGTGACGCTCCTCGAGTCGAACGAGCGGAAGGCCGCGTTCTTGGAGCGCGCCGCGGCCGAGTTCCCAAACGTGACCGTCGTACGGGGCCGGGCGGAGGAGCAGGAGCTCGAGCGCTTCGGTGTCGCCGTCGCGAAGGCGCTGGCCCCCCCGCCGGTCGCGCTCGAGTGGTGCCTGCCGCTCGTGCGGATAGGCGGCGCAGCGATCCTGTACGTGGGTCCCTCTGCCGACTCGGAGGCGGTTGCAAGGGCCGCGGCGAAGCTGGGAGGCGCAGCGCCCGAAGCCGAGCCGGGGCTGCTGGTCGTACGGAAGATAGCGCCGACTCCGCCCGGCTTTCCGCGGCGGCCCGGGATCGCCCGGAAACGTCCGCTCGCGTAACGAGAATGCCCGTGTGCCTGCGACCATCTACGCGGTCGCCAACCAGAAGGGCGGCGTCGGCAAGACGACGACGGCGGTCAACCTCGCCGCCTGCCTCGCCGAAGCCGGCGAGCGGGCGCTGATCGTCGACCTCGATCCGCAGGCGAACGCGACCTCCGGCCTCGGAGAGCGGGCGAACGGCTCGTCCACCTATGAGCTCCTCGACGGGGCGCCTCTCCGGCAGCTTGCCAAGGAGACGGCGTTTCCGCGGCTGCACTTGGTTCCGTCCCGGCCCGAGCTGGCCGGCGCCGCGGTCGAGCTGGCCGGTCGCTCGGACGGCGAGACCTACCTGCGCGAGGCGCTCGACGCCGGCCGCGAGGACTACTCGTTCGTCTTCCTCGACTGCCCGCCGTCGCTCGGGCCGCTAACCGTCAACGCGCTGTCGGCGGCCGACCGCGTGCTCGTGCCGGTGCAGGCCGAGTACTACGCGCTCGAAGGGCTGTCGCAGCTCGTCCGCTCGGTCGAGCTCGTCCGGGCGCGTCTGAACCCGCGCCTTACGCTCGCGGGCGTCCTGCTGACGATGGTGGACGGAAGGACGAAGCTCTCCGCTGAGGTGGCCGAGGAGGTCCGGCGCCACTTCGGCGAGCTCGTGTTCAAGAACACAGTTCCCCGTTCGGTGCGGCTGGCCGAGGCACCGAGCTACGGGATGCCTGCGATCCGTTACGACCGGCACTCGGCGGGCGCCGAGGCCTACTGGAAGGTGGCGATGGAGCTTGTCGAGCGTTCCTGAGAAGCGGCGGGGCCTCGGACGGGGCCTCGAGGTACTCGTCGGCGGCATGGGCGAGGGCCCGGAGCTCGCCCAGCTGGCGGTTGAGTCGATCCATCCGAACCCGCGCCAGCCCCGGCGGCGGTTCGAGCCGGAGGCGGGGTCCGGTCTCGCGCGCTCGATCGAGACGCAGGGGATGCTGCAGCCGGTAGTGGTGCGGCCGCGCGCCTCCGGGGGCTACGAGCTGATCGCCGGAGAGCGGCGCTGGCGGGCTGCGAAGGAGGCCGGCGTTGCCAAGGTGCCTGCGCTCGTCAGGGAGGCCGGGGACAGCGAGTCGCTACTCCTGTCGCTCGTGGAGAACGTCGCGCGCGAGCAGCTGTCGGCGGTGGAGGAGGCGCGCGCCTACGCGGTGCTGATGGACGAGTTCGGGCTCCCGGTTGGCGAGATCGCGGAGCGTGTCGGCCGGTCCAGCTCGAGCGTCTCGAACCGGCTGCGGCTGCTCGAGCTCCCCGACGACATCCTCTGGATGCTCGCCCGCGGGGAGCTGACCGAGGGCCACGCTCGGGCAGTGCTCGGCGCCCCAGGGCAGGCCGAGCGACGCCGGCTGGCAAAGCGGGTGCTCAAGGAAGGGCTGTCCGTGCGTCAGACCGAGCGGGCCGCCCGGACGATGGGCGCGCGTACGTACAGGACGCGCCCGACGCGAATCGACCCCGCGATCGCCGAGCGCGCGGCGCGGGCCGTCCAGCGCCTGACGGGGTTTCGGCCGAAGGTGACGCCGACGCGAATCGAGATCCCATTCGCGGACGAGCGCGAGCTTGCGGAGCTGGCCGAAGCGCTGGAACGAGCTTCGGTACCATCGCCGAGAACGGGCGATTAGCTCAGTCGGTTAGAGCGCCGCTCTGATAAGGCGGAGGTCCGTGGTTCGAATCCACGATCGCCCATTTCCTCAGCGTGCCGCAGTGCTCCCCGCACGGCCTCGGCGATGTAATCGTTCCCGATTTCGTCCACGCCGAACCACCTGAGCTCGAGGGACTCCGGTGAGCTCAGCTCGTGCTCGGAGCTTCCCGCCGGGGCGAGCGCAACGAATCTGACGTCGATGTGCACGTGAGGACCCGCCGCAGGCTCGCCGGGATGGACGTCGACATCGAAGGGAACCGGGTCGAGCACCAAGGAGGTCAGGCCGGTTTCCTCGACGACCTCGCGCAGGGCGACGCCGGCCACGTCCGGGTCGCCGTCGCAGTGGCCGCCGGGCTGCAACCAGCGCTCGAACTTCGGATGCCAGAGGAGTAGCACGCGGCCGCCGGCCGGATCGACGACGAACGCGGAGCCGGTGAGGTGCGCCGGCATGGCCGCCCGCTCGGCCACTTCCGGCACCGTTCGCGCGAGGAAGAGCGCAAGCTCCTTGATCGCGGCGCGTCGCCACGAGTACGGCCGGATACTGTCGAGCGTCTCCACGGGCGTCGCCACGTGGCGATCGTAGCCCTGCAAGGGAAGAGTTTGACCGTCGACCCCTGGGCTATCATGGCCGCAGGGTCATGCAGCGGATGGACATTTACGGCGTCTCGTTCGACCTGGTCGGGAAGCAGCCGATCGTGCTGCTGAAGACTGCCGAGGGAAACAAGTTCCTCCCGATCTGGATCGGCCACCCGGAGGCCGCCGCGATTCTGATGCGCATCCAGGGCGCGTCGACTCCGCGCCCGATGACGCACGACCTCCTCACGGACATGCTCCTCAAGCTCGACGCCGAGGTGATCGCGGTCACCGTGACCGAGCTCCGCGACAACACCTTCTACGCCAGCATCACGGTGCAGCAGAACGGGTCGGAGATCGAGATCGACTCCCGCCCGTCCGATGCGATCGCCCTGGCAGTTCGATCCGATGCCCCGATCTACGCGGCGGACGACGTGATCGAGGAGTCGGCGATCGAGTTCGAGGGCGAGGATGCGCCGCCGGAGAACGTTTCGACGATGACTCCCGAGCAGCAGGCGCAGCTCCGCGACCAGTTCAAGGAGTTTCTCGAGAACGTCACGCCGGACCAGTTCGCCGCCGCCGCAGACGACGAGGACTAGCCAACCCAGTCGACGTGGATGCGCTTCCCGGTCGTCGGAAGCGCGATCAGCTGGTAGGGAAAGGTCAGCTTCGGCACGCCGGGGTTCGCGAGCGTCGCGTTCTGCCTCCGCACCGTGACGACGACGTGCTCGCTGTCCTCGCTCACGCGGAGCACGCGGATCGAGTAGGCCGTCGTCGAGCGGGGGCCGAGCGTGATCAGCGCCGCCCGCCAGCGCGGGAAGTCGACCCGGGGCACGTGCGTCCCGCCGCGCGAGTGCAGATAGGCGGCGAGCTGCGGCTCGGAGATGAACTCGCGTGTGATTCCCCGAGGGAGCTCGAGCGCCCCGGTCTCGGCGCTGAGGTTGCGCCAGGGGAGCGGATGCGAAGCACCCGGACCGCCCAGCTTGTCCACGAGCAGCCAGGCCGTGGCGGCGACGGCGAGGAGGACGACGGCGGCGAGCTTGACTCGGGTGGCGATCAGTAGATGATCACGGTCGTGCCGTAGCCGTGCGTCTCGTAGAGCGAGTACGCGATCCACAGCGGAACCCGGACGCAGCCGTGGCTGGCCGGATAGGCCGGCACGGACGGATAGCCGTGGATGGCGAAGGCGCCGATGAAGTACATCGAGTAGTACATGCTGAGCGAGTTGAAGCCCGGCGTCTTGCTGTAGACGTGGAAGACGCCGAGCGGCGTGTTGCCCGTCGCGCCGGTCGAGACCTGGATCGCGCGTGCGACCCGGCCACCGCGCACCTCGAACATGACCTGCCGGGTCTTGTCGACCTCGAAATGGTTCCCGGAGCGGTAGCGCGCCGACGGGATCCCGACTGCCTGGAGCTTCCGCCAGAAGGCCCGATCCACGCTGCCGGTCCGGTCGAGCCAGTTCACCTTCTGGAAGGCGAGCACGGCGTCGTAGGTGTCTTCTCCGTAGTAGCCGTCGACGCGCTCGAGCGCGTAGTGGAGATCCCGAAGCCGCTGCTCGAGGAAGCGGACGGAGGGGCCGCGCGAGCCGAAGCCGAGATTCGGCATCGCGACGGTGACGCGGAGGAAGCGCCCGACGCGCGCGAAGCCGGAGACCGTGTCGGCGGAGACTCGAATCGAGTAGATGCGTGGGCTCGACGTCTTCAGCCGCACCCGCGCGGTCCCGGTGGCGGAGCCGTCGAAGACCTTCGCCCCGTGACGGAGGACGGTGATGTGGATCGGCCCGGCGACAGCAGGCCGGAGTCGGGCGACGACCGCGAGCGGGCTGCCGACGAGTGCCACGCCGGCGATCCTCGCGGTCAGCACCGGGCGCACGCGGACGGGCACGCTGTTCGAGACGGCGTCGAGCAGCGAAGCCTGGTACGTACCGGGCTGCTGGGCCCGCGCGCGAAGGCGGTAGCTCCCGTTTCGCCGGGTGAGGGTCGCCCCGACGGCGTGACCGTCGCGCCGGAGGACGATGCGGACGGAGGCCTCGGCCGGCCTGATCGCTCCGCGGAGGACGAAGGCATGCGCGTAGCGGGCGGCGCGGGGCGCGCGGAGCGAGAGCGCGTACGCGGTGATTAGCACCGTGACCTGTGTCGTCTGGCCGCCATACGCGGTGCCCGTGACCGCCGCCGTGTACCTGCCGGCGTCCGTATAGGTGTGCTGCACGACCGCGCCGTCGCCCGCGGAGCCGTCCCCGAAGTCCCAGTGATACGCGATCGCCTCGCCCGAGGCGGTGAAGGAAACCTGGAGCGGTGCGGCGCCCGACTGCGGTGTTGCCTGGACCGAGACCGACGGACCGGCCGCATGCCCAGCGGGGGCCCAGGCGAGGCCCAGCAGGAGCACGAGCAGGAAGCGCTTTCGCATGGGCTTCGGAAATTCGGCCCGGGACGCCTGGATCCTGCGCACTTAGGTTGAGACGGCCACGATCAAAACGATGCTGTTGAACGCTCCGTGGACGATCATCCCCGGGTAGACGCTGCCGGTGCGGCTGCGAACATACGCGAGCCCGGCGCCGAAGGCCGCGAGGATCGGAAGTGCCTCGACCAGCCCGTGTGCGAGCCCGAAGAAGAGCCCGACGAGCACGATCGCGGTCCAGCGTCCGAAGGGCTGGAGCAGCTTGTAGCCGATACCACGGAAGGTCAGCTCCTCCACGATCGGAGCCAGGACGGCGATGACGACGAAGTTGGCCACGAAGGGTGCGGCGCGGTCGGGATGCCAAGTCTTGGGGACGAGGCCCTGCTCGTTCCCAGGTTGCAGAAGCGGAGAGAGGATCCCGGCGAGAACGAAGACTCCGATCAGGACGAGCACGCACAGGCCGATCGCCCGGCCCCACGAAGCGGGCCGGCGAAGACCGAGGTACTCGTCTCTCGGGCGCTCGCGTGCGATCAGCAGGACGACCACGAGGATCACGACGAGCTGCACGAGTCCGAGCACGGCCGCGCTCCAGGTGTAGAGGACGTTGCGATCGGTCGTGGATGACGAGAAGCGCGCGGCGTAGTTGAGCGCGGCGAAGACGCCGACGAACGCGAGCCATCCGTACAGCCTGCCTCGGTCGCTCATCCGACCGGCGTTCCGAACGCGGCGATCGTGACCGCGCTCAGATCAGCGAAACGCATCCGGGTGCAGGTAGCGGGCGATCGCCACCAGCTCGGTGCCGATCTCGCCCCCCGGCTGGACGACGCGTGAGGCGAGGATCGCGAAGTGGTTCGTGCGCACGGCCTTGAGGTGCCGGGTGCGCGGGTCGTGGCGGAGCGCGGCCAGGGTCGTGCCGCTGTCGGAGGTGGCCAGATAGAAGTCGGGGTTGAGCCGGGCGAGCCTGCGAACGTTGAACGGCCCCCCCTGTGGCCCCGGCCCGCCGACGTTGCGGCCGCCGGCTTCTGCGATCAGGTTCCCGAGCAAGCTGTCGTTCGACACCGTCGTGAAGAAGCCGGTGTCGACGAACACCGTGACCGGTTTGGCGTTCGCGAGGCGAGCCCGGACGATCGTTCTCTTGGCCTGGATTCCCGCGACGAGCCGGCGCGCCTCGAGCGGGCGGTCGAGCAGAAGTCCCAGGTCGGTGAGCGCGCGCTCGACGTCGTCGATCGAGGCGTCCGGAGCGATGTAGAGCGGCGTGTTGGCACGGGCCCTCGAGTTCTGATCCTCGGGGGTCGTCACTACGAGCCCGGTCGACGCCGCGACCGGGCTGGGCGAGACCTTCCGTCCAAGGACCGAGGAGACGAGCGTCGCGGCCTGTGTGGTAAGGGCGAAGACCTGGTTGGGCTTGCGGTCGAGGACGACATCGGGTGCACCCGCCTGCTCGACCGTGACCGGGTAGATCGGGACCGTCTCTCCGGTCGGCTCGGAGCGCTGCCCGCAGCCGGTCAGGAGCAGGAGCGCCCCCACGGCGGCCGCTCCAAGGACGATCTTCCTCATGCCACCCACTGCCACAACGTCCATTGCACCACGGCGACGCCGAGCAGGATCGAGCTAACCGCGACGATCGCGGTGTGCGACCGCTGTCGACGCCCGAGCGTGGCGAGCGCGAGGAAGAGCGGGAACACGACCAGGCCGAACCGCGGGATCGACAGCAGGGGCCAGCGCGAGCTCGGGACGCTCAGCGGGATCGCGAGGCTGAGCGCGGCGAAGAGGCCGTAGGGCGCTCCAAACCGTCTCCACGCGATCGCCGTGAGCACGACGAACAGGACGAGGAAGGCGAGCATCGACAGGTTGAGAACGGCGACGCGCATCGGGTCCGAGTCCTGCACGGCCGTCCAGTATCGATGCGTGTGCGAGCCGGACACAAGCTGCTCGATCCCGGCGAAGCCGGCGCGCAGGCCGTTCGAGATGCCCCCGAGCGGGCCGGCGGGCGAGAGGTGGCGGTGCCAGAGCTCCTGGCCCTGGGCGAAGCGCCACGGATGCCCGGTCTGCTGCCAGAGCAGCAGCGGGTAGGCGGCGAAGACCGCGGGCGCCACGGCGAGCGACGCCAGCGCGCGGAGGCGGTCTCTGTGCCGCCACGCGATCAGCGCGAGCGCCGGGAGCAAAGCGATTCCGACCGGCCGCGTGAGCATGGCGAGCCCGACCACGAGCCCGGCCCACAGGAACCGGCGCCGCTCGGCGAGCACGAAGGCGGCAACCGACAGCAGCAGGTAGAGCGACTCGCTGTAGACGGCCTGCAGGTAGAGCGCGGTCGGGAACAGCGCGAGGTAGAGGACAGCCCGTCGCGCACCGTCGGCCCCGAGGCGCTCCTCGGCGAGCCGGTAGAAGAGGACGAGCGCGGCCAGGCACGCGGCCAGCGAGACGCCGATCCCGGCCAGGACGTAGTGGCCTCCGAGCACGCGTCCAAGGAGTCCCACGAGCCCTGGGTAGAGCGGGTAGAAGGCCGCGTCGGCCTTCGCGGCCACGTGGTACCCGTGCTCGGCGATCCGGAGGAAGTAGACGCTGTCCCAGCGCGCCCAGACATCGGTCACGAAGCCGAGGTCGTGCGTGAGCCTGGGCCGGTCCCAGATGAAGGCGCGCGGGTTGCGGCTCCCCTCGAGGACGAGGAACGAGAAGGCGGCCGCGGCCCAGATCGCGAGCCGGCTCCAGAGAAAGATCTCCGGCGCCGGATTCGCGGTCCCGGTCAGCTGGAGCTCGCGCTGGGCGCTGCGGCGCTCACGAACGCGTTGAACAGCGCCCACGGCGGCATCCTAAACGCCTGTCTGGCGCGGTAGTGTCCCGCCATCGCCGAGAAGCGCTATTTCACCCGTGAAGAGGCGAACGCGGTACTGCCCGCGGTGCAGGCGCTCGCGGAGCGGATGGTCGCCCACCGGGCGGCGCTCGCCGAGGCGCAGAAGCACTACGCCGGATTTCTCGGCCACATCGCCGGGAACGGCGGGGGCCTGCAGCCGCTCGAGTTCGCCGAAGTGCAGGAGCGAATGGAGCGGGAGGCGGCCGGGGTGGCGCGCTGCGTCGAGGGCATCCACGAGCTCGGCGGCATGGTCAAGGACCTCGACGAGGGGCTGGTCGACTTCCTTGCCACGCGCGGTGACGAGGACGTCCTGCTGTGCTGGCGCCTGGGCGAGGACGAGATCACGCACTGGCACGGCGTCGAGGAGGGCTTCGCCGGCCGGAAGCCTCTGTAGGCCGCCGCGATGTGCCCCCGGGGGTCCCCCCGAGTTTCCCCCGATGTGGTCAGCCTAGCCCCGGGACCGATACGCGTGGGAAACGGGAATGTGCCGACTGTGCAACAACCAGGCCGGGAGCGGGCTCCGCTGCTAAGGAGCCCTCGCACCGCCGTCGAATAGGGCGCCATGCCGTTCTGGGAGCGGATTGCGATTGTCGGCGGCGTCCTCGTCCTGTCGGCGGCCGTCGCCAAGCTGATCGACCTCGCAATCGCGAAGCGCGATCTCCACCCGGGAACGGCCACGCGTTACCGCGTTCTGCGCCGCAGCATCTCCATCAGCGTGATCGTGATCGGCGTGCTGTCGGCGCTGCTCGTGATCCCGCAGGTGCGCGCGGTCGCGGGCGGGCTGCTCGCATCGTCCGCGGTGCTCGGCCTCGTGATCGGCTTCGCGGCCCGCTCGACGCTCGCCAACTTCGTCGCCGGGATCCTGATCGCCTTCACGCAGCCGGTACGGCTCGGCGACAGGATCACCTTCGGAGGCGAGGAGGGCGTCGTCGAGGAGATCGACCTCACCTACACCTTCGTCCGCACGGACGACAACTCCCGGCTCGTGATCCCAAACGAGAAGCTGGCCTCGGATACCATTCGCAATGCGACGATCGTCGCTCGGGAGCAGCTCGCCCAAGTCACCGTGCAGGTCCCTCTCACCCAAGATCTCGGCTCGGTCGTCGGGCTTCTGCGCGATGAGGTCGCGGGCGAGCGCGAGTCCGACGTCGAGGTGACCGATCTGGCCGACAAGGCGACGGTCGTGTTGCGAGCCTGGGCGGCCGACGACCGCGACGCCCACCGGCTCGAGAGCGATCTTCGAATTCGCGCTCATCGCGTCCTACGCGAGGCGGGAGTGTTCTCGTGACCCCTCCGCCGCCTTCGAGGGGAGGAGGCGGCCGGCGCCGGCGGCCGGAGAGCCGCCCGCCGCCCAGGCGGCGGACCGGGCAGCGCCGCCGCGCCTCCCGGCGCAAGAACCGCGTCATCCCGCTGATCGTCGTGATTCCCGTTGCGCTCGGCGTGCTCGTGGCCGCGATCGGGTTCGGCGGGGCGGCCGTCTTCGAGTCGACGTGCAGCCTCAAGTCGCTCCGCCCCGTCCGGCTCGGACAGAACACGTTCGTCTATGCCGCCGACGGCACGCGGCTCGGGGCGATTCCGGCCGAGAAGAATCGCCAACCCGTCGCCCTCGCCGAAGTGAGCCCGTGGATGCGGAAGGCAACCGTCGCGATCGAGGATCGCCGCTTCTGGCACCACGGCGGCGTGGACTACGAAGCGATCCTGCGCGCGGCCTGGCGAGACGTCAAAGCCGGGCGGATCGTCGAGGGCGGCTCGACCATCACCCAGCAGCTCGTCCGCAACCTCTATATCGGTCACAAGCGCACCTTCGGCCGCAAGCTGAAGGAGGTCTGTCTGGCGATGAAGCTAGGCGACGCCTGGTCGAAGCAGAAGATCCTCACGACCTACATGAACCAGGTCTACTTCGGCAACCACGCCTACGGGGTCGAAGCGGCGGCCGAGACCTACTACTCGAAACGGGCGAGGGAGCTGACGCTGCCGCAGGCAGCGCTGCTGGCGGGACTCCCGCAGGCGCCTTCCGCCTACGACCCGTTGCACCGGCCGAAGGTTGCGCTCGCGCGGCGAGACGAGGTCTTACGCGCGATGCTCAGCAACCACGACATCACGGACGCGCAGTACCAGTGGGCGGTCTCGCAGCACCTGAGGCTGAAGCCGGGGCGCTTGTACACGCGTATCCGCGAGCCCTACTTCTTCAGCTACGTGAAGGACCAGCTCGTCCGCCACTACGGGCCGAGTGCGGTGCGCTCGGGCGGGCTCAAGGTCTACACGACGATCGTCCCCCGCTACCAGCACGACGCCGTGCAGGCGATCCGCAACACGCTCTACTACAGGACCGATCCCGCCTCCGCGCTCGTCTCGATCGACCCGGCGACCGGCGCGATCAAGGCGATGACGGGCGTCATCCCCGGCCGCGCGCGCAACCAGTTCAACCTCGCCGCGCAGGCCCGGCGGCAGGCGGGCTCGACCTTCAAGGCCTTCGTGCTGACGACGGCCGTCTCGCAGGGGATCAACCCGGCCGACGCGACCTTTGTCTCGGCGCCGTTCCACTACCAACCGAACTCTTATTCGACGCCGTGGGACGTCTCGACCTATAGCGGCAGCTACAGCGGCGACATGACCATCGAGTCGGCGACGCTCGCGTCGGACAACACGGTCTACGCGCAGCTCACGCTCCAGGTCGGGCCGGAGAACGTGGCCGCGATGGCCCATCGCCTCGGCGTGCGGACGAAGCTGCCCCCGGTTCCCTCGCTCGGCCTCGGCTCGATCGCGGTTTCCCCGCTCGAGATGGCGTCCGCGTACGCCACCCTTGCTGCGGGCGGTGTGTACTCGAAGCCGATGGCGATCCGGAAGGTCGTGCGTCCCAACGGAACCCTCGACGCGAAGTGGGGCAGGCCGGAGCGGACGCGCGTGATCCCGGACGGCGTCGCCTACGAGGTGACAAAGATCCTCGAGCAGAACATGCTGAGCGGGACCGGCGTCGGCGCCTACTTCGGCCGGACCGCGGCCGGCAAGACCGGAACGACCGAGAACAACGCGGACGCGTGGTTCTGCGGCTACACGCCGGACCTGGCGACGGTGGTCTGGATCGGATTCCCGGGCGGCGAGATCCCGATGGAGAACGTGCACGGGATCACGGTCTCGGGCCCGACCTTCCCGACGGCGATCTGGAAGCTGTTCATGGAGGGTGCGATCGGGAACACGCCGGCGCTCGATTTCCCCAGCCCGCATACGCTGCCCGTGTGGAAGCCGTTCGAGCGCGGCCCGTTCGCGATCGTGTCCGCGCCGCCCGAGCCCGCCAAGAAGGGCAAGCACAAGCCGAAGCACAAGGTCCCGCCCCCGCCCCCGCCACCCCCGCCGAGCGAGGTGGCCCCCCCGCCGCCCCCGCCGCCGGCCGAGCCGCCGCCTCCGCCGCCG
>WNGA01003263.1_pt1 | contig 47757 bp, 36 predicted proteins | sample 5400061 | NCBI WGS metagenome assembly WNGA01 (sample SAMN13153366, study PRJNA577476) | soil metagenome | isolation source: 100 cm soil or saprolite under grassland replicate 2 | place: USA:California | collected 2016-06-15
CGACGGTTTGCCGGTGCCCGCATTCGTGCACGTGCTCAACGACGATGCCTTGCGCGAGTTTTGCCGCCGTGTGACGCCACCGTGGGTGTTGAAACCGCGTCACATGGCGGGCGCCATCGGCATTCGCAAGATCAACAGCGAGGACGAGATGTGGGCGGTCACGGAAAGCCTCGGCGACCAGCGCTCTTTTTATCTTCTGGAGCAGTTCGTGGCCGGCGACGTCTACCACGTCGACTCGATCGTCTCGGAACGTGCGGTGGTCGTTGCCATCCCCAGCAAGTACGGCACGCCACCGTTCGACGTGTCGCATTCCGGAGGCGTGTTCACGACGCGCCTCATCGATCGCACGTCGCCGGACGCGCGTGCGCTTCTCGACCTGAACGCACGGCTGCTTCCGTCGCTCGGACTCGTCCGCGGCGTCTCGCACACCGAGTACATCCGCGGGCGCGATGGCGGCTGCGTGTTTCTCGAAACGTCCGCACGCGTCGGGGGCGCGCATATCGCTGAGCTCGTGGACGCGGCTGCAGGGTTCAACCTTTGGGCCGAGTGGGCGAAGATTGAACTTGCGGGAGGAAAGGCGCCGTACATACCGCCCACTCCGCGTGACGAGTACGGCGGCCTCATCGTCTCGCTCGCTCGACAGGAGCGGCCCGATACTTCCGCTTACTCGGACCCGGAGGTGGCGTGGCGAATGTCGAAGCGCCATCACGTCGGTTTGATTGTTCGATCGCCGAGCAGCGCGCGCGTCGACGAGTTGCTCGCGAGCTACGCGGAGCGTTTTCGCAAGGACTTCGTTGCGTCGTTGCCCGCCGCGGCGACGCCCTTCGATTGACGACGTACGGGCCAAAGAGACGCCGAGACACAGAGAATGCTCCTGCGGAGATTTGCAAAATCCGACTCGGTGCCTCGCTACTTCTGAGGCGTAGACTGTCGATTGTTCCCAAGCGTCTAATCAGCCATGCGCACGACCATCGCTCTCGCGGCGCTTCTGCTATCCATCGCGGTCTTGCCCTCTCACCGCGCGCGTGCCCAAGCCGCCGACTGGTTCCAGTGGCGTGGCCCGAACCGCGACGGACACTCGGAAGAAACGGGGCTGCTCAAGCAGTGGCCTCCAGGCGGCCCGCGGCTTGTGTGGAAAACATCGGGTGCCGGCACGGGTTACTCATCGCTGTCGGCGTCGAACGGCCGGCTCTATACGCTCGGGGCGCGCGATGTGGAATACGCGATGGCGTTTGACGCGGCGACCGGCCGCAAGCTGTGGGAGACGCCACTCGGCCGGCGCTATCGCAACGACCAGGGCGATGGGCCTCGCAGCACGCCGACCGTGGATGGCGATCGCCTCTACGTGTTCGGCGGATCAGGCGATCTCGCGTCCCTGGACGCGGCAACTGGCAAGCGCATCTGGTCCGTGAATGTCGTGCAGACCTTTGGCGGCGCAACTCCTCCCTGGGGATACAGCGAGTCGCCGCTGATCATCAGCGACCGCATTGTGTTGAACGCCGGCGGCCGCCGCGCGTCGATCGTGGCCATCAACAAGACCGATGGGACAACGCTGTGGCAAAACCAGGGCGACGAAGCAGCCTACTCCTCGCCGATGCTGTTGAGGACCGGCAGTCTCGCGCAAGTGGTGTTCTTCACCAGCCGCCGCGCGCTTGCCGTCGATCCTCGAGATGGCAGATTGCTCTGGAGCTACGATCGCGTCGCCAACAACACCGCGAACATCGCCACGCCGATCGTTCGCGGCACGCGCGTGTTCTTCTCGTCCGATTACGGCACGGGGGCCGCGCTCCTCGACGTGAAGGCGTCCGGCAACATCGCGTCGGCGAGCGAGGTCTACTTCACGCGCGAGATGCGCAATCACCACGCGAGCTCGGTCGTGGTGGGCGACAACATCTACGGCTTTTCGAGCAGCATCCTCACCGCTCTCAAGTTCGATACGGGCGATCGCCTGTGGCGCGATCGCAGTGTTGGCAAGGGTTCGCTCATCTACGGCGATGAGCGGCTCTATCTCTATAGCGAGGACGGCACGGTCGGCCTCGCCGATGCGTCCGCGGACGCGTACCACGAGCGCGGCCGCTTCTCTATTCAGCCCTCGACCGGCGCGCCGACGTGGGCTCATCCGATTATCACCAACGGGAAGTTCATCCTGCGGGATCAGGACGTGATCTACGCGTACGACGTGAAGGCACGCTGACACGTACGGGCCACAGAGGCACCGAGGCACAGAGAAATCTTTGTAGAGAATACGCCATAAGGAATTCGCATTTGGTCACCGACAACCGCCGGCTCAGTTCAACCGCGATCGGGACACGCCAGCCCTGGATGTGCGCTTTGTGCTCTCCACAAGACTGGTCTCTGTGTCTCTGAGTCTCTGAGGCCCGTCCGTGCTCCTCACGACCGCGGGCATGGCGTCTCTCGCAAGAACTTCAGTATGGCCCGACCCGCAACGTGATCCGGCCGACTGAGCTCCAGCACGATGCGTTCGTGATCCATGTGCGGCACGATGACAAATCCTCTGCTGAGGCCAAGCTGACGCAGACGCTCGTCGACGAGCCGATTCTGATGGTGAATCGATGCGTAGTCCTTCTCCGCAATCATGAAGAGGACCGGCGGATCGGCGGCGTCGAGCGCCGGCAGTACGGACGCTTCCTGCCGCCAAACGGAGGTTTCCGGCTTCGCCGGATCCTCCTTGATGCTGCCGCCAAATCGTTCAACGTAATAACGCGGATCGCCATCGAGCTCGTCGGTGCGTGCATCTTGCAGATCGAGTCCCGCTGCACTGACCACTATCACTCCGCAGACGTTGTCCGGGCGCGCGTGCACTCCGCGGAGCCACTGTGGATCGGCCGCTACCCGCAGCGCGAGCTGCGCGCCGGCTGAGTGGCCCATCAGAAAGACCCTGCGCGGGTCGCCTCCACGCGCCGCGATGTGCTCCTGTACCCACGCGACGGCGCGAGCCACGTCAAACAGTTGCGTGCGCCAGTCGGTCTTCCAGATCAGCCGATAGCTCGGAACCGCCGCCACAAACCCCTCGTTCGCGAGGAACCGGCCGATGTTGCCGTAGACGTCCGCGCCGCCGAAGGTTTGCGACCGGTCGCCCCAGGCCCATCCGCCGCCATGAATGAAGATGACCGTCGGCGCGTCCGCCCGATCGGGCAGATACAAGTCCAGTTGACGTTTGTGATCGTCGGGCGCGCCGGGGTCGTACCCGATATTCATGAACACGCGATTGGGCGCGATATCTATCCGGCGGTAATAGAGCTTCATCCCGAGCCAGTACGCCGGAGCGCAAGCGCTCGAGAACAGCGCAAGGAAGGCTATCCGGACGATCAAACGGGATCGCACTGATCTATTGTGACTCGCGGCTTGTGACTCAGGCGCCCGACGCCGCCTTACGCGAGCGCGGCTGCGGCTCTACGACGAACTTGTAACCGACGCCGCGAACGGTGAGCACGTGCTGCGGATGTGAAGGATCTTCGTCGAGATAACGTCTCAGCCGGACGATGAAGTTGTCGATCGCACGCGTGTCGGTATCCTCGTGCAGGTTCCACACATCCTCGAGAATGGCTTTTCGCGATACGGCTTTGCCGGCATTCTCTATCAGATAGCGAAGCAGATCCGCCTCCATCACGGTCAAATGGTACGCCTTGTCGTTCACGCGAAGCTCCAGCGCTCCGAGATCGAGCGTCTTTCCCGCGAACGTCCACACGCCGGGCGGAGCGGCATCATCACGCTGGAGATTTGCCTCGGGTCGCGTCGCAGGCGGTGTTGACCGCACAGGACGCGTCACGGCATGTCCCGAGTGCTGGCGCGCCCACTCGGTGCGTCTCAGCAGCCCTCGCAGGCGTGCGAGCAGAATCGCCAGCTCGAAGGGCTTCGGCAGGTAGTCGTCGGCTCCCGCGGCGAAGCCCGCCAGCACATCTTCTGGTCTCGACCGTGCCGTCAGCATCAGGATTGGAACGAACCGACCTTCGAGGCGCATCGTCGCCGCAACGCTGAACCCGTCCTTCCCGGGAAGCATCACGTCGAGGATCACTGCGTCGTAGGCGCGGTGTTCCGCAACGACTCGCTGCAGCGCCGTCTCGCCATCGCCGGCAACTTCGACGCTGTGCCCTTCGGCTTCGAGATTGAAACAGAGGCCCTGGGCGAGATGTTGTTCGTCTTCGACGATCAGGATGTGGGACATCGCGCTTAGAGTGCCTAGCGTACCTAGAGTGCCTGCAGTGCCTAGAGTGCCTAAAGTGCCTAGAGTGCCTCAGGTGCTTGCAGTGCGTCGAGGCCCGTCAGGCACGTTGCGCACATTACGCACGGTACGCACTCTACACATGTTAGGCACCCCAGGCACTCCAGGCACTCTAGATCAGGCCTTCACCAACCGCGGCAGCTCGATTGTAAACGTCGCGCCTTTCCCCTCGCCTTCGCTTTGCGCAAACACGCGGCCGCCATGCTGCTGGACGATCGAACGGACGATGAAGAGGCCGAGGCCGGTGCCCTTGACCTTGAATCCGCGCGGCTGGAAGCGGTAGAAGCGCTTGAAGATGCGTTTGAGCTGTGCGTTCGGGATGCCGATGCCACGATCGCGTACGCGCACCCACACTGTCTCAGGCGTCGGCACGGCGACTTCGACGCTTACCTGGATGTGATCGCGGGAGTACTTCACCGCATTGTCGAGGAGATTCGAGATTGCAGTACGCAGTTCGTCGGCGTCTCCGTCGACGAGAAGCCCGGCCGAGGCGGACGCCGGAACGACTACCGAAATGGCATCCGGGGACAGATGATGGCGCAGCCGCGCCGTTTCAGCCGTTTCTCGCGCCAAGGCCGCGACGTCGACGGTCGCGCGATGCAGCATGCCCGCCCGCTGTCCGGCGACGCCTGCCTTGAGCACTTGCTCCACCGTTTGCTGCAAGCGATCGGCGTCGGCCAGCATCACGCGATAGAACTCGCGCCGCTGGTGGTCGCTGACCTCGCGCGCTTGGAGCGTCTCGAGGTAAAGGCGAATCGAGGCGATGGGCGTCTTCAGTTCGTGGGTGACCGCGTTGATGAACGCGTCGTGCTGCTCGTTGCGGCGAATTTCGCGCACCAGGAACACCGTGTAAACAATGATGCCGGCAATGATCAACGCAAACGACAGGATTCCCAGAACGAGCGGAAGAACGCGCCGCCCGTTGACGATGATCCAGCCGATGTTGAGGGTGACGGCCGCTGCGACGAGGACGACGCAGAGGGTAATGAAAACAATCGTCGCCGTCTGGCGTCGCGTCACGCCCGAATTCTAGCGCGACGCGATGAACGCGGTGGAGGCAACTCCGGCGCATCAGTGCGCCAGCGCCGGCGCTTCAGTCCGCCAGCGCCGGTGTGGCTTCGCTGATATCGACGGCGTCCGGCGACTCCTGCGCCATCCGGTGAACGTGTTTCTCGAGCCTGGCGACTTTGAGGCCCCAGGCGAGGCCGAAAAATTCCAGCGTCCTGATGCCCAGGTAATTCAGGTCGAGCTCGTACCACGCCAGTCCGTGACGCATCGAGACAGGATGCGCGTGATGGTTGTTGTGCCAGCCTTCGCCAAACGTCAGCAGGGCGACCCACCAGTTGTTGGTCGAATCATCACGTGTCTTGAATCGGCGCGAGCCCCACAGATGCGTCGCCGAGTTGACCGCCCATGTTGCATGGAGGCCAAACACCGTACGGAAGAAGATGCCCCAGAGCACCCACGGAATACCGCCGTAGGCAAGAAACGCCAGGCCCACGATTACTTGTGGCACCCAGTGCCACGTCGTCAGTGCCACATGAAAGCGGTCCTTGCTCAAATCGGGTACGTAGCGGCGCAGCACCGCCGTGTCGTGATGCATGGCCTTGCCCGTGAAGATCCACCCCATATGCGCCCAGTACGTGCCTTCGCGGGGTGAATGAGGGTCGCCTTCCTTGTCCGAGTACTGATGATGAATGCGATGCGTCGCAACCCAGAAGATCGGTCCGCCTTCGAGCGCCAGCGTGCCGCATATGGTCAGGAAGTACTCCACCCATTTAGGCGTTCGGTAGCCGCGGTGGGTGAGCAGGCGGTGGTAGCCCATGCCGATGCCAAGCATGCCGGCGACGGCCCACATCACGAACATGGCGATAATCGCGCTCGCGTCGATGAAGAAAAACGCCGCGACCGCGCCGACGTGAAACGCCGACATGGCAATGACGGTGATCCAGTTGGTGGTGCCTTGAGAAGCTTTGCGGCCGTAGAGGGCCGTAACAGGTGTCATAGGTTGTGTGTGTCTGAGGGTGTCAGCCGATCCACAGTAGCAGTTAGGCCGCGACGCCTCTGTAATACTTCTGTCAGCGGCTGTAAGTTGCGGATTCGGTGGGGATTAACCGCGCTTTGATCAGGCGCGCCGCTGCGCCGCGCGCAGGCTTGCAGTAGGCGCGTTGCGCGGATCCTTCGGTGCGCACCAGCCGCTCACCGAACTAACTCTGGATAAGAATTCTCTGTGTCCCGGTGTCTCTGCGGCTTCGCGTACCGCGTCTATCGCGCGCGCGCGATATCCACCACGACGTCATAGTTGAAGCGTACAAACCGATAGAGCTCGCTCTCGACGATTCGCTCCTGATCGCTGTGCGCACCGAAGCCTTTGGGACCGTCCTCTGCATCCAATGCGGGGCCGATGCCGTAACACTGAATACCTTTGGCACGCAGGTACGCCATATCGGTCGCACCCGTGCTCATCGTCGGCAGGGTGATCGTGTTGTAGTGCTTCTTGACGTTTGCTTCGATCACCTTGAAGGCTTCGGTGTCGAGCCGGCTGATGCCATTCGGGCGCACGTCGCGCGCCGTGTACTGCACTTCGACGTTCGGGTCGTTCACGATCTTCTTCACCTGCTCCAGAAACGCCGCCGGGTCGTCGTCTGGCAGCAGGCGCACATCGAGGGTCGCGACCGCTTCCGACGGGATGACGTTCAGGCGATAGCCGCCCTGAAACATGTTCGGCGAGATCGAGGTTCTCAGCATCGATGCATGACGCGGTTCGTTTGCGCGGAAGTATGCGTCCGCCGGTGCGCTGACCTTTGAATCGGGGCTGAGGGCATCTCGGTAGCGCGCCGCCTCTTCGGGCGACGAGATGCTGGCGAGGCGCTTGAAGTACGCGGCCGTGGTTTCATTCGGACGAATCGGCGGCTGCCATTCGGCGACTTTGCCAACGGCGTTCGACAGGTGAACGATCGCGTTCGATTGCAACGGAATCGATCCATGTCCCGCCACGCCGCGCGCCGTCAACGAGATCGCACGAGGAATCTTCTCGAGAGTCTGGATCGACACATACCGCATCTGTCCACGCTGCCGTGTGCCGTTGCCGCCCTCGGCAAGACAGAACTCGCTCTGGATATCAGCCAGGTGGTTGTCGACGATGAACTGGATGCCGACACGAGTGGCGCCTTCCTCACCTGCTTCGAAGAGAACAATCACATCGCGGTCGAGCGGCACGTTGTTGCGCTTCAGCAGCAGCAGCGTCATCAACGCGCCGGTCACATTGTCCTTGTCGTCGATCGTCCCGCGGCCGTAGATGAAGCCCCCGTCACGTGTGGCGCTGAACGGCGGAAACGTCCATTTCTTCGGGTCGATGTTGACGGTGTCTGTATGACCCATGATCAGCAGCGGACGGCGCTTGCCGTTCCCTTTCAGTCGCGCGATCAGATTGGGCCGGTTCGGTTCGAGTGCGTACACCTGGGTCTGGATGCCTTCCTTGTCGAGCACCTGCTTCAAATAGTCGACGGCGGGCTTCTCGATGCCGGGCGGAGTCGTCGGCGGATCGGTCGTGTCGAACCGGACAAGCGTCTGAAAATGCTCCAGGGTTTCCGCGTCGACTTTGGACCAGTCGATCTGCGGCGACTGCTGTGCGCCGAGCGAAGTGGACGCGAGCATCAAAAGCAAAATCAGTCTTCGCATGGGCCGGATGCTATCACGTATGATTTGCGCGTCGAAGGAGTGGGCCTGTGGATCGACGTACCTTGATCGCGCGCGGCGGCATGGCGGTGATTGGGCTGGGGCTTGGCGGATGCGCCACTCGCACCGCGCCTCGCACGCAGACGGCCTTGCGCGCGCCGGTTCGTCTGCCGCCCGTCAACGTGTCGTGGGAACGGGTCATTCGCACCACCGTGGGGCTGCGTCCGCATCGGCCGCAGGGGTTCCTGCTCAAGGCGGGCAAGCTCGATGGCAAGATGCTGATCCACAACTACGGACACGGTGGATCGGGAATGTCGCTGTCGTGGGGCACAGGCGCGATGGCCGCGGACCTCGCACTCGCGCATACCGAGCGCCGCGCCGCTGTGCTTGGCTCCGGCGTCGTGGGCCTCACAGCCGCGCGTCAACTGCAACGCAGAGGATTCGAGGTGACGATCTATGCGGCCACGGTGCCGCCGGACACCACGTCGAACATGTCGCTTGCCGGCTTCACGCCGACATCGGGGCTCTACAACAACGATCTGCGAACACCCGAATGGGACGAGCAGTTTCGCCAGGCCATTCACATTGCGTACCGGCAGCTGCAACTGCTCGTCGGACCGAAGTACGGCGTCACGTGGATCTACAACTATTCACCCGTCGACGATCCGCAGCAGGCCGCTCGCGGCGCCAATCCGCTGCAGCCGGACGACACACGCACCGGCAACGTCGTGCTCGGACCGGGTGAGCATCCCTTCCCGACGAAGTACGCCATTCAACGTGCGGAGATGCGGATCGAGCCGTCGATCTATCTCGATGCGCTCACGCAGGACGTCGTGGCGTTCGGCGGCAAGATCCGCATCCGCCGGTTCGAGTCGCCGCGCGACGTGGCGGCGCTCGAAGAACCCGTCATCGTGAATTGCACGGGCCTCGGCGCGAAAGCGCTGTTCGGCGATTCGGATCTCATTCCACTGAAGGGCCAGCTTGTCGTGTTGATTCCGCAGGAGGAAGTCAACTACGGCACCAACGGCGGCGTGCGTATTCAGACCGCGACGCCGGGCATCGGCATCCACATGATGCCGCGCCGCGATGGCATCATTCTCGGCGGCACATCAGAACGCGACGTGTGGACGATGGATGTCAACGAATCCGAAAGGAAGCGCGTCGTCGAAGGGCACATGCAGCTGTTCGCGGGATTCAGAAACCCGGGCGCGAGGCTAACGTAGCGACGTCGCGTCCCACCCACGGACGGGCCACAGAGACTCAGAGACACAGAGGTGATTTTTTAAGAGAAGGGATTAAAAGGGCGACCGGAACTGAAAATGAAGATCGTGCTACTTCCCACCTAATCACATGCCCCACACGTTCGGTGTCGCCCGCCGATAGCCCTGGTCCTCCGCCCAGAGGTCCAGCGGCAGGGATGCGAGGTCGTCCACGACCGGCAGCGCAGCGCCGTCGCGCGTGAGATCGATTGTTTTCATGTAGGTCCTGCACGACTCACAGGCGTCGAGGCGGACGGAGTCGTACTCTTCCGCGCGGAAGACCGGCAGCGATTCGAAACGTGCTTCGCCGCAGGTGAGACACAGCAGACGAAGCGCCGGCCACTCGGTCAGGCAGAAGCTGCAGACGAGTGAGCGTCGCGCGCCATGACTCTGCTCGCGCAGCGTGGCGACGAGCGGGTTCGCAGTACACCGTGGGCAGCGGCTCATCTCGGATTCCAGCGCCGGCGGCACGTCAACGTTGAGTGCAACTGCTTCCGCGAACGGCTGCAGCAATGCGAAGAGGACGAACCGCTCGATGTCAGCGACCTCGCTCGCGCTTCTGCCTGCGCTGATCCAGTACGACTCGATACGCGCGGCCCAGTCGTTCCGATCGATCGCAACTCGCGCAAGCCGCTGAGCGGCCGGTGCCGGCGCGACCCGGGAGATGCCGTCAATCAGCTCTCGCAAGGCGGCAGGCAGCGCGGCACGATCGAGGCGATCAATGAACGGCCTCGACAACGGCAGATCGGCGTGCAGCGCGACGGATCGCGTGCGAAGAATCGTTTCCTGGACGTTGAGAAGCGCGGCATAAAACAGCAGAGTCTCGGCGACTGCGGGACGCTCGGTTGCAAGCCGGCGCGCACGCTCGGCACGAGCTCGAAATCGGCCGTCAATGAGAGATGTCGGCACGTGACTCGATGGTTCTCGGAGGACTCGCAGCCTCATTGGCCCACCGCCGGTGATGCTGGCGCGCCCAGTCGCGCGTCACGGTGCCGTGAAGGATCGCATCGACGCTGCCTGGCACGACCCACACGCCCATGTAAACGTGAATGATGAAGGCGCCGATGACGACGAGCGCGGCCACGGCGTGCACGAGCGCGGCAATCTGTCGCACGACGCGTGCATCGCGGGGAACCGCCTCGGGAAACCACAAAACGAGACCCGAAATCGCCAGCAGCGACGCTCCCCACAGCATCATCAAGAAGAAGACCTTCTGACCATAGTTGAATCGTCCCGCCGCCGGAACATCCGCGTCCTCGTTGCGCACGTACGCGAGCAGCGCCTCGCGCCACCGTCGATCTGCGTCGGTGGTGCGCATGTCGGCATGCCACATCGCGAGCATCCAGAGGACGATGGCGAACAGGAGAAGCCCTGCCCAGGGATGCAGAAGACGCGAAAGGAAACCGCCGCCGAGCACGACCGCAATCCAGTAAAGGCCGGGAGTCCAGAAGGCGAGCCCTGTGAGGAGCACATATAGAAAGGCGAGCACCGCGGCTGTGTGTACCACGCGCTCCTTCGTGCTGTAGCGAACGATTTCCGCGTCAGTTCTCTTCATCGAGGTGCGATTCGACCTGTTTGCGGCCGTAGCGGACAAAATGCAGAAGCGCCGCGAACATGCCGCCGACAATCGCGAAGTTGCCTGTCCATTTCAGCGGCCCTTTCCAGATCCGTACGCCGAGAGGGACAACGGGATCTTTCGGCAGTCCATACAGCTCCGGCCGATCGCCGAAGGCGAGCACCGTTACCACGGATGTTCCGCCCACGCCAGGTGGATCGTAGATGGCAGCTCGCGCGTAGCCGTTTGCCTTCAGTTGATCGACGCGCGTCTGCGCGATCCGCAGCATGTCGTCCTTGGCTCCAAACTGAAGGCAACTGGTTGGACACGCCTTCACGCACGCAGGCTGCAGACCCGAGGAGACCCGATCGCTGCAGAGCGTGCACTTGTACACGCGTCTGGTGTCGGTTGCGAATTTCGGCACGTTGAACGGGCACCCCGTGATGCAGTAGCCGCAGCCGATGCAGTTCTCCTGCTGGAAATCGACGATGCCGTTTGCGTATTGGACGATCGCGCCGGGCGCGGGGCACGCGATGAGACAGCCCGGCTCCGAGCAGTGCATGCACTGGTCTTTGCGCATCAACCAGTGGAAGCCGCTCTCGTCGTCGTGCTCGTTGAATCGAATCAGGTTCCAGAACCGCGCCGTCATGTCGGGCATCGTCTGATACGTGCCCGTCTGGCCGCTCGATTCGGGCGCCAGATCGTTCCATTCCTGACACGCCACCTCGCACGCCTTGCATCCGATGCACGTGGACGTGTCGATCAACTTCGCGACGGCCGGCTGCGAACGCACACCTGGAGCGGGCGGAGTCGACGCCGAGATCCGAACGATTTCAAGCGGTGTCGACATTCTTCAGTTCACGTACGGGCCACAGAGACACCGAGACACAGAGAATTTCTTCCGTGGAGGTAACTGAAAAGGTCTTCTCTTGCAAAGATTTCTCTGAGTCTCTGTGCCGCTGTGGCCTGTACGTGGATGCCTCGCTTCCGCCGTATCCGAAACTGTTTTCACAGCTTCTCCAACTTCACCAGAAAGCCCTTGTACTCGGGCGCAAACGAGTTCGGCTCGACGATCGTCGGCGTGACGAGATTGGCGAGCGATCCGCGTTGCGCGCCGCGTCCGAGAAAGCCCCAATGAATCGGAAAGCCGATCTGGTAGGTGGTCTTGCCGCCAACCTGCATCGGCTTGATCCGTTTCGTCACCATCGCGCGTCCTTCGACGGATCCGCGCGCCGAGCTGACGCGCACACGATCGCCGTTGGCAATCTGTTTTTCGTGCGCGAGCTGCACGGGAATTTCGACGAAGAATTCGGGTTGAAGCTGCGTGTTGTACGCGTTGTTCTTCGTCCAGTAATGGAAGTGCTCCGTCAGGCGATAGGTCGTGCACACGATCGGATATTCGTCCGGCGTGCCGAGCACATCGAATTCCGTCTTGAACGGTTTGACCGCGGGATTCGAACTGTGCGCGGCATGGAGGGCGTTGGCAACCGGTGATTCCGACGGCTCGTAATGCTCCGACCACGGACCATCGACGAACTGGCCCGGCACGAAGAGTCGCGCGACGCCTTCCGGAAGCATCATGAACGCGCCGAGCTCCGCCGCCGGTGGACTGTCGGCGCTGATGTCCGGGACATCGCCCGTCCACTTCTCGCCGGTCCATGTGAGCGCTGCGCGCGTGGCGTCCCATGGGCGGCCGTTTGCGTCGGCCGAACATCGGTTGTAGAGGATGCGACGATTCGCCGGCCAGCTGAACGCCCACTCGGGGTACCGGCCCAGGCCGCTCGGGTCGGCCGTGGACCGTCGCTGCGCGAGATTGCCCGCATCGGGATACATGCCGATGTACAGCCAGTTGCCGGAGAGCGTGCTGCCATCGGCGCGTGTGTCGAGCGCACGCGCGAGCTGTTGTCCCGCACGAATGGTGACCGCACCGGTCTGCTCGTCTTTGAGATCGCTCAGTGCCCACCCATTGATCTCACGTGCGACTTCGTCGAGAGAGGGCGCAATTGGATTCGAGTACCACCAATTGAGTTGTCGAATCGGATCGGCGAACGTTCCGCTTTCACGTTCGTACAGCTCGCGCACCTTGACGAAAATGCTCCCGATGATTTCCTGATCCGGCTTCGCGTCGCCGGGCGGATCGACGGCCTTCCACTTCCACTGGATCCACCGTGCGGAGTTGACGAATGAGCCGTCCTTCTCGGCGAAATTCGCTGCCGGCAACAGAAAGACTTCCGTCTGCACCTCCTCGGGTTTCTTGTTGACGAGGGCGAGGATGTCGTCGCGCCAGAATGCAGCCGTCTCCTGTTCGAAGTTCTCGGCGACGACGAGCCACTTCAGTTTGGCGAGCGCTGCCACGGCTTTACGCGAGTGTGGTCCGTTGCTCACGGGATTCATGCCGAAGCTGAAGAAGCCCTGCAACCGGCCGGCGTACATGTGATCGAACATGTACGCCCAGCTCCAGTTCTCGTATCCGCCGCCGGCTTCCTGCGGCAGCCGCGGATGCAGCGCGTAGGCGAACTGGTTGTCGCGTGCCGCATGCGCACCGTAGAACGCCTTCAACTGGCTGACGACGAACCGGTCGGTGTTGGACCAGAAATTGGTGACGTTCTCGCGCAGCGGCTTTGGTGTGATGGCGGCCACGAACGATTCGAGTGTTTCGTGTTCCGCCTTCGGAATGGGAATGTAGCCGGGCAGATTGTGATACGCGACGCCGCAATCGGTCCCGCCCTGAATATTTGCGTGACCGCGCAGCGCGTTGACGCCGCCGCCGGGACGGCCGATGTTCCCGAGCAGCAGCTGCAGCATCGCGGCTGCGTGAATGAGCTGCACGGAGTGGCTGTGATGGGTCCAGCCAAGCGCGTACATGATGGTGCCGGCCCGATCTGCGGTGCCGGTCGACGTGATGATTTCCGCCGCGCGCAGGAAGTCCTCTGCGCGGCAGCCGCAGATGTTCGCAACAGTCTCGGCCGTGTAGCGCGAGTAAAAGGCCTTCATCACCTGAAACACCGACCGCGGATGCGTCATCGCCGGATCGGTTTTCGCCATGCCGCGCTCGTCGACCTCGTACGCCCAGCTCGTCGTGTCGGTGTACGCCTTCTTCTCCGCATCCCAGCCGGAGAACACTCCCTGCGCGCTGTCGAAGGCGTACGAGTCCTTCACCAGGAACGTCGCGTTCGTGAAGGCGCGAACGTAGTCGTCGTGGAACTTGTTATGTGACAGCGCGTAGTTGATGAGGCCACCCAGAAACGCGATATCGGTGCCGACGCGCAGCTGGACGAAGTAGTCGGCGACTGCTGCGGTGCGGTTGAACCGCGGATCGACGCACACAAGCTTCGCGTTTCGGTTTCGGCGCGCCTCCATCACAAATCGGAAGCCCACTGGATGATTCTCGGCGGGGTTGCCTCCCATCGCCAGAATGACGTCGGCGTTCCGGATATCCGTCCAGCCGTTCGTCATCGCGCCGCGTCCGAATGTGGCGGCCAGACTGGCCACCGTGGGACCGTGTCAAATGCGTGACTGTTGTTCGATGGGAATGATGCCGAGACCGGCGCGGAACGCCTTGACCAGCAGGTAATTGATCTCGTTCGTGTCGGTGCAGCCGCCGATCACGCCTATCGACGTCAGCGCGTTGATGGCGCGTCCATTCTGATCCGCGGTGCGGAGCCCCTCGTCACGCGCCGTCTTGACGAGCCGGGCAATGCGATCGATGGCCCAGTCCCACGACTTTTCCTGCCACTCGCGTCCGCCCGGCGGGCGGTACAACACCTTCGTCAGCCGGCGGTCGTTGACGATGTTGTGCTTCAGCGTGATCCCTTTGGGACAGAGCGCGCCCTGATTGATGGGGTGATCGGGATCACCCTCGACGTGAACGACCGTTGCCTTCACGTTGCGCGAACGATCGCCAAGCGTGTGAATGATGACGCCGCAGCTCACCGAACAGTACGGACACGTGGATCGCGTTTCCGTAGTCCGCGCAATCTTCAGCTGATGCGCCTGCGCGTACGCAGGCCGCAAATCGAAACCAAGCAGCGACAGAGCGGTGCCGCCGAGTGTCGTGGCTTTGAAAAACTGCCGGCGGGTGGCATCCATGCGCTTAATTTACTCCGACCGCCGCGCTGCGCAAGCGCTCAGCAGGTTTTCCCCGATTGACTGGCGTTGCCCGCAGGACTAACCTCCTCCGGCTGGAGCCGGTTCGAGGTTCGAAGTTCGAGGTGCGAAGGTTCCCGGTTCGAAAGTTCTGCAGTCACGTTCGCATGCCGTCCCGCGAACCGTCGAACCCAGATCTTCGAACCAGGAACCATCGAACCAGGAACCATCGAACCAGGAACCATCGAACCAGGAACCATCGAACCTCCTCCGAGGCAGCCCATGTCGACTCGCACCGTGACCGTTCACGTGAATGGCGTTCCGCAACAACACGCCGTCGAACCGCGTCTGCTACTCGTCCATTTTCTGCGCGAGGTCTGTGATCTCACCGGCACCCACGTGGGCTGCGAAACGAGCCTCTGCGGCGCATGCACGGTGCTGCTCGATGGCAAAGCCGTGAAGTCGTGCACCATGTTTGCCGTGCAGGCCGACGGCCGGCACGTGACGACCGTTGAAGGCCTCGCCACCGCCGAAGGCCTGCACGACATTCAACAGGGCTTCTGGGAGTGCCACGGCTTGCAGTGCGGCTTTTGCACGCCGGGGGTCATGTTGACGGCGGTGCAGCTGCTGGCTGACCGTCCCAACGCGAGTCGGGAGGAGATTGCCCACGGCCTCAAAGGCAATCTCTGCCGGTGTACCGGCTACAGCCACATCATCGACGCCGTGCGGCATGCCGCGGAACGACGTCCTGCGGCGACGGGAGGTGCACGATGACCGCGATACCGTACGTCGGCCGCGCGATGAAGCGGGTCGAAGATCCGCGACTCATCACCGGCGTCGCATCCTACGTCGACGATCTGCGTCCTCCTGGCTTGCTCCATGCGGCGTTTCTCAGAAGCCCGCACGCTCACGCGCGGGTGGTTGGCATCAACACCGAGGCCGCGCGTCAGCTGCCGGGAGTCGTTGGAGTGTTCACCGGCGCGGACGTGAACGCGCAGTGCGGAACGGTGCCATGTGCATCAGACATTCCGGGATTGAAAGCGCCGGTACACACCGTGCTCGCGAGCGATCGCGTCTACTTCGTCGGGCATCCGGTCGCGGTAGTCGTCGCGCGCGACCGATACGTGGCCGTCGACGCCCTCGACGCGATCGAAGTGGAATACGACCCGCTGCCTGCGGTAACCGATCCCGAGCGCGCAATTGATAACGGTTCGCCGCTGACACACCCGCATCTCGGAACGAACGTCGCGTTCACGTGGTCGCTGACGACGGGCGAGGATGCAGAGCTCGATCGATTGTTCCAGGCTGCGGACCGCATTGTCCGGCAGCGCATCGTCCATCAGCGCTTGACGCCAATGGCCATGGAGCCACGCGGCGTGGTGGCGTCGTATCACCGTGGCGATCGTGCGCTGACGTTGTGGACCTCGACGCAGGTGCCGCATCTGGTCCGGACACTGCTGCCCGGAATGATCGGCGTGCCGGAAAACCGGATGCGCATCGTCGCGCCGGAAGTCGGCGGAGGATTCGGATCGAAATTGAACGTGTACATCGAGGAGGCGCTGTGCTCGCATCTCGCCATGCGGCTCCATGCGCCCATCAAATGGATTGAAAGCCGCCGCGAAAATGCCGCCTCCACCATCCACGGCCGCGATCAGATCGCGTCGTACGAGATCGCGGTGAAGAACGACGGCCGATTGCTCGCGGTCAAGACGAAGGCGATCTCGGATCTCGGATCGTATCTGCAGCTCCTGACCCCTGCGATACCCACGCTGACCGGGCTGATGTTGTCCGGCTGCTACAAGGTTCAAGCGGTCCGCATGGACGTGACCGGCGTGTACACGAACAAGATGTCGACCGACGCGTACCGCGGCGCCGGCCGTCCTGAAGCCACATACGCCATCGAGCGGCTCATGGACGTCGTCTCCAACGAGCTGGAGATGGATGCGATCCAGTTACGCACGGTGAACTTCCCCAAGGCGTCCGAGTTCCCGTTTCACACCGCGTGCGGCCTCGATTACGACAGCGGTGACTACGACAAGGCACTGCGGAAGGCGAAGCAGCTTGCGAACTGGAATCAGCTGGTGGCCGAGCGCAACGAGGCGCGCCGGAATGGAAGACTCTTCGGCATCGGCGTGTCCACGTACGTGGAGATCTGCGCGCTCGGACCGTCGAAGGCAATGGCGGCCGGTGGATGGGAGTGGGGCTGCGTGCGCGTGGAGTTCTCAGGCAAGGTCACGGTGATTACGGGCGCGACGCCTCATGGCCAGGGACAGGAAACGAGCTTTGCGCAGATGGTGGCGGATCGGCTTGGCGTGCCCATCGAGGATATCGTCGTGCAGCGCGGCGACACCAACGTCGCGCACTACGGACGCGATACGTACGGCAGCCGCGCGACGGTGCTCGGCGGCATGGCCATCATCCTCTCGGTTGACAAGATTCTGGCAAAGGCGCGAACCCTGGCCGCGCACCTCCTCGAGACGAGCGCCGACAAGCTGACGTTCGAGGGCGGCCGCTTCGCAATTGGCGACAAGTCGCTCGGCTGGGGTGAGCTTGCGCCGGCGGCGTATGTCGCAAAGAACATCCCGGATGGATTCGAGCCTGGATTGGAGGCGTCGACGTTCTACGAGCCTCAGAACTTCACCTTCCCGTTCGGCACTCACATCGTCGCAGTGGAAGTCGATCGCGAGACCGGAAGCGTGAAGATTCTGAAATACGTTGCCGTCGACGACTGCGGGCCCCAGATCAATCCGTTGCTCGTCGAAGGCCAGGTGCAGGGCGGCATCGCACATTCGATCGGGCAGGTGCTGTTCGAGCAGACCGTGTACGACGACTCAGGGCAACTGCTCACCGGCGAGTTCATGGACTATCCGATTCCGCGGGCGGAGGACATTCCAGAGTACGTGCTTGGCAGCACCGTCACGCCGTCGCCGAGCAATCCGCTGGGCATCAAGGGCGTTGGCGAGGCCGGCACGATCGGCTCGACCCCGGCACTGGCCAACGCCGTGCTCGATGCGCTCTATCCGCTCGGCATTCGACATCTCGATCTGCCGCTGACGCCGGAAAAAATCTGGCGGGCGATCGCTCACGGGGCGCAGGACGATCTCGCGGCGCTGTCGGCTGAGCATCTCGCAGCACGCGCCGAGGCTCGATACACGAGCGATGAAGTTGGAGAGGGAGCGTTGGAAGTAGGTAACGTGTGATGTGGCGAGGTGGTGAATCAACTCACCACATCACCACATGTATGGAGACGATGCCATGGTTCCGGCGACTTTCGAATACCATCGACCGACGTCGATTGACGACGCAGTAAAACTGCTTGCCGACCTCGGCGATGAGGCGCGGCCTCTTGCCGGAGGCCACAGTCTCATTCCCGCGATGAAGCTGCGCCTCGCGCAGCCCACCTCCCTCGTCGATCTCGGCGCCATTCAGGAGCTGCGGCGAATCGAGGAACAGGGGTCGCACATCTCGATCGGCGCGATGGCCACGCACGCCGAGATCCTCGGATCTGCCCTCCTCGCCGCGCGCTGTCCACTCTTTCCGGCCGCCGCACGCCACATCGGCGATACGCAGGTGAGGAACCTCGGGACGATTGGCGGCAGCCTTGCCCATGCCGATCCTGCCGCCGATTGGCCGGCGGTCGTACTTGCGCTCGACGCGGAAATCATTGTCGCGAACGCCCGCGCACGACGAACGATTCCGGCGCACAAGTTTTTCATCGACGTGATGCAGACCAGCCTCGAACCCGGTGAGCTTCTGTGCGAAATTCGCGTCGCGCCGACGGCTGCAACCGTCGCCTACGTGAAGACCGAGCAGAAGGCGAGCGGCTTCGCGGTGTGCGGTGTGGCAGCAGTGATTGACGAGAGCGCCAGCCGCGTTCGGATTGCGATTACCGGCGTCGCGCCGTTTGCCTATCGTGCGCTCGCAAGTGAGCGGGCGCTCGAAGGGCGCAAGATTGACGACGCGGCGATTGCGGATGCCGCACGGCTGGCCGCCGAGGGGGTCACCCCGCTCGGAGACATCCACGCGTCCGCGGACTTCCGTGCGCACCTGGCGCAAGTCAACACGGCGCGGGCGCTGCGACAGGCGGCGGCGCTCTAAGGTCAGGTAGGTCAGGTAGGTCAGGTAGGTCAGGTAGGTCGGTCGGGTAGGTCGGGTAGGTCAGGTAGGTCAGGTAGGTCAGGTAGGTCGGTAAGTGAGTTAACGCGAACATTGATCGACCAGACCCAACCAGACCCACCGATGCCATGAAGCTCTCCGCCACCTACAACATCCCCGCGCCGCGCGAACGCGTCTTCGACGCGCTCACCGATCCGGCAATGCTCTGCCGGTGCATCGAAGGCTGCGAGATGTTCTCCGTGCAGGAAGACGGCACCTACCACGCGCGGCTGTGCGTCGGCATCGGCAGCATCAAAGGCAACTTCACCGGCATCGCACGAATGACCGACGTCAACCCGCCGGAGACGTATACGTTGAACGTCGACGGTCGCGGGGGGCCCGGCTTCGTCATCGGATCGGCGCGGATGCGTCTCGCGCCCGAGGGCGAAGCCACCACGCTCAGCTGCGACGCTGACGTGAACGTCGGCGGCATGATTGCGGCGGTCGGCTCCCGCCTGGTCGCGGTTGCGGCAAAGCGCATGATGGACCGGTTTTTCGAGGCGCTTGCGCGCGAAATGGCCGCCGGTTGACATTCGAGACACCAGAGCCATACTTACCCGCACCCCCGCGTGCCTACGCACGTTGCGGAGTCCTCTTGGAGGTTGCCATGAAGTGGCGTTTGACATCGATGTGTTTTGCGGCGCTTCTCGTTCCGCTTCTCTTCGCCGCATCGGCGTTTCCACAGGCGCTCACGGGCACGATCACCGGTCGTGCGCTCGACAGCAGCGGAGGCGTGCTGCCGGGCGTTGAACTGGCGGTCTCCAGTCCGGCCCTCATCGGTGGGCCCAGGTCAACCGTCACCGATGCTCAGGGCGTGTACCGCGTCACGCAGCTGCCGCGCGGCGTGTATCGCGTCTCGTTCAAGCTCACGGGCTTCAAGACACTCAACGTCGAGGAGATCAACCTCGACGTCGGCGCGACGATGACGATCAACGGCACGCTGCAGATTGACGCGCTGTCGGAGGAAGTCACCGTCATCAGCGATACCCCGGTCATCGACCTTCAGGCGACCACCGTCGGCGTCAACTGGGACGAGAAGCAGATGGAGAATCTTCCCTATGGCCGCGGCATCCGCGGTCTTGCGCGGCTCGTGCCTGGACTGTCGCCCACGCAGTTCGACGTGGGCGGCAATACCGTCGGTGGCTCGACGACCACCGGCGCTCGCAACTATGGCCGCAGCGGCCAGGAATTGATCAAGTTCGACGGCGTCGTGTGGGACCAGTTCTTCGGCGACTACAACACGTACGACCAGGTCCAGATTTCAAACGCGGCCAAAGGCGCCGAGGCGCAGAGTCCGGGTGCGACGCTCAGCTTCGTGATCAAGTCGGGCAGCAACAACTTGAGCGGCGCGTACCTGTTGTCATGGCAGGACGGGGCGTTCCAGGGCAACAACGTCACCGCGGACCTGCGCGCCCGCGGCTTCGATCCAGGCAACAACAAATTCACGCGTTACAACGACATCAGTCTGGACCTCGGCGGTCCGATTCTCCGCGACAAGCTGTGGTTTTACGGCGCCTACGGATACAACTACTCAGGCCTCTACATTCCCGGCTTCATCTCGCTTGCAACAGGCGACCAGGTCGAATACTTCACGCGCCTGGATAACCCGACGCTGAAGCTCACGTACCAGATTTCCCAGAACAACAAGTTCGAGTTGTCGCAGCAGTTCAACCGAAAGTGGCAGCCGTATCGCAACGCGAGCCGGTTTGTCCCGCTCGAAGCATCGCAGAACCAGATTGCCTGGACGGCGATCGGACCCGCGGCGAAGTTCACGCGGATCCTCAGCAACAGCATGACGTTCGACGTCGGGTTCAACCGATCGGGGTACTGGTGGCCGGACTACGCATGGACCGATGACGTCCGCAAGATGGACTTGACGACGACGACGACGCGTGGTGCATTCCTCGAGGTGTACCGAAAGCCGATCCGCTGGGGCTACAACGGCACCTACAGCTGGTTCACGAACATCAAGGAGATGAACCACGAATTCAAGACCGGATTCCTCGGATATCACAACACCAACTACCTCGAGCAGTACGGTTATCCGAATCAGCAGATCTACCGGTATCGCAGCCTCGCCGGCGAGAACGATCTCTTCCTGCATCCAGACTCGGTGCAGGTGTTCGACTATCCCAACAACACCAACAGCGGCGTGAACTTCAACTCGTGGTTTCTCAACGATTTGATCGCGCTGTCGAAGCAGCTCACCTTGAACGCGGGTGTGCGGTTCGATCGCTATTCGTCGTGGCTCCCCGAGCAGGGCAATCCGGGAGTCGGCCCGTATGCCGAAAAGAATCTCTATTCCGAGAGCCACAACTTCCCCATTTACAACGCGTGGTCGCCGCGGCTGTCCCTGATCTACGACCTGCGCGGCAATGGGCGCGTGGCGCTCAAGGCCAGCTACGGCCGCTACGCGGCCGCCGGCTCCGGCGTCAACGCATCCAGCGGACCGGTGGCATCCGACGTCAACCCCGCAGCGACGCGCACGACGACTTACCGGTGGAACGGCACGATTCCGTACATCCCGAATCCGGCAGATCTGCAGTCGGTGGCGGGCGGCCGAGGCGATCGCCGTCTCGATTCGAACCTGAAAGCTGCGGGCATGGACGAATACACGGGCGGCGTCGACTTCGGGTTGAGCCGCGATCTGAACCTTCGCTTCACGGTGGTTCGAAAACTCGACTGGGGCGGCAGCAAGGAGCTCGACCTCGCGATGCCGTACGAGGCGTTCACCGATCGGCGGACCGCCGTCGATCCCGGCCGCGACAACATCGTCGGCACCCCCGATGATGGAGTCGTCGAAGTGTGGTCCGTGCCGCGGAGCTATCCGACGTTTGGTCAGGTCATTCGTCTGACGACCAACACCGAACCTGGAGAAGGTGAGGACAAGTACTGGGCGTTTGAAACGACGGCAAGCAAGCGGTACTCGAACGGGTGGTCGCTGCTGGCGTCGTATTCAATCGATCGCCGCGACGTCCGCAATTTCAAGCCGCGGAATCCCAACGAGGCGCTGTACGGACAGTCGAACGGCAGCGGCGCGATCAGCGATACGTATCCGCCCGACTTGCCGCAGACCTATCAGGGCGGCCGCCTGAGCGGAACCTACGAACTGCCCTGGAAGATGATGGTCGCCGCCACGCTGACGCTGCAGCAGGGCGAGTATTTCCCGCGCATCATTCAAGTACAGAACGCGTTGAACTCGCTCGTGGAAGTGGTAGCCGAAGGGCAGGCTGGCCGTTACGACTGGGTGAAGCTGATGGACCTGCGTTTTTCGAAGACGCTCACCTTTGGCAAACAATCGCTCGAAGGCATGTTCGACGTGTTCAATCTGACGAACACGAGCGTTGTTCTTCGGCACATCAACGTCAATGGCCCGAATTATCTGAAGCCGCTGGCGACAAGCGGGATCGATGCCGCGTCTGCGAATCCGATTCCGGCGCCGCGGATTTTCCGGTTGAGCGTCAGATATAAATTCTGACCCGACCGCCTGGATAGAAAAGCCCCGCGTACCCCGCGGGGCTTTTGCTTGTGGCGGGCGCTATGCCTTCAGGTGCTTGCCGACCAGCTTTGTCATTTCGAACATGTTGACAGACGCTCGGCCGCCGAACACGCCTTTGAGCGCGGCGTCCGCGTTGATCTGCCGTCTGTTCTTCTGGTCCTGCAGGCCATTCTTCTTGATGTAAGCCCACAGCCGCTTGGTGACCTCGGTGCGCGGGATCGGCTTGTCGCCCACGACGGGCGCGAGCGTCTCGTCGGGCATGACTGGCGCCATGAACGCCGCATTGGGCCGGCGACCGCCACCTCGCTTGGCCGCCTTCTTCGCTGCGCCGCCGGTGCGCGCGCGCGGGGTCGACTTCTTCGCTGCCTTCTTTGCTGCCTTCTTCTTCGCCATAGGTCTCCTGTCAGAAACGTGACTAGCGTCGTGCACAGAGTCTCATAAACTGCCCTCTATCGCACGCACATTGTGCACGGCGCCCGCCGAGTGCATTCAGACGGGCAATCGATAGCCGGCGAATTCGCTCTCTGAGCTCGCGCTTGAGCCCCTTGCCGGTGGCCCCGACCGCCAGCGCATCGACGAACTCGATAGCGTCGGGCAGCCACCATTTCACGAGCTTTGTTTCGAGAAAGTGCCGCAGTTCGTCCGCACCGACATCGCAGCCCGGCGCCTTCACCACGATGAGCAGCGGGGCGTTCCATCCATTTGGGATGCGGCAGGCCAATCGCGGCAGCATGGGCTACGGCAGGATGGCTCATCGCGGCGTTTTCGAGATCGATGCTGCTCAACCACTCGCCGCCCGATTTGATGACGTCCTTTGCGCGGTCGCGCTTGAAGTACGAATTGATGATCCACGGCCCGCGTACGGCTCGAGATCAGCAGCGGCTGGTCCATCATCTGTCCGCGCATGAGTCCCTCGGAGCGCATGGAAGAAGACGTCTTCTATCCGGCGTTACGTGCGGACGTACGGGCCACCGAGACACAGAGTCACAGAGAAATCTTTGTTGAGAGAGATCTTTGACTTTGCGTTCGTCCTCAAAAACCTTTCGTCGGTGTCTCTGTGCCTCTGTGGCCCGTACGTGGACGGCCGCTGCCACGCGCGCTGGTTACGCGAACTCCACGACGAGCGGCCCGTGATCGCTCGTGCCGAATTCCCGATGCACGACGGCGCTCCGCGCGGTCGCCGCGAGCGTCGAGCTCGCAATCACGTAGTCGATGCGCCAGCCGATGTTGCGCTGCTTCATGTTGCGCCACGGCGCCCACCAGGTGAACAGATTGTCGTTGGTCGGGTCGAGCGCGCGGCCGACGTCGACGAGGTCGTGCGACAGCATCTGCTCGAAAACGGCGCGCTCTTCCGGGCGCGCGCCGACCTGATTGGGGCGGCGTTCTTTCGGATGGATGTCGGCGTCGGTGCGCGCCACGTTCAGATCGCCGCAGAGCACCAGCCGGCGACCGGATAGCTGGGCATCGGCCGCCCACGTCTCGAGCGCTTCGAGGAACCGCAGCTTCGCGGGGAAGTCCCTGCCTCCGTTCGGCACGTAAATCGAGGCGATGGTGAGGTCGCCGGTTGGCGTCGCGATCGTGGCGCTGCAGATCCGCTGCTCGAAATCAAATGCCGGATGAACGACTTCCGGACCATCGGCATCGAACGATCGCGAAATCAGGAGCGCGACGCCGGAGTAGCCCTTGCCGCCGTGCCAATGGGACCAGTACCCCTCGACATCGCGCAATTCGAAGGTGAGTTGATCGGGCGAGGCCTTGATCTCCTGCAGGCAGACGACGTCAGGCTGTTCGCGCGCGAGAAAATCGAGCAGCTGTGCGCTCCGCGCGCGAATGCCGTTGACGTTCCATGTCGCGATTTTCATGCGGTCGTCCGCGGGATTGAAGTCGCTCCGACCATAGCAGCCGCAGATACGCCTCGAAATGATCGATCTTCGCTTTGCCTTTGAAAGCGCTGCCGTGACCTGGAAGGACCGTATCGAAGTCGAGAGCCTTCAGTTTTTCCAGCGTGTCAATCCATTCTGGAATGTACGCGTCACCCGAATACGACGTGCCTTCGACGAGCAGATCGCCCGTGGCGATCACGCGCTCCTTTGGCAGATAAACCACGACGTCGCCCGCCGTGTGTCCCCGCCCGAGGAACATGATGTGGATCTCACGCCCGCCGTGATAGAGCGTGAGCCGATCGGTAAGCGTCATCGTCGGCGGCGTGGGCTTGACCGCGTTCACGCCTTCGACAAAATTCTGCTGGATCGCAAGCTGTTCCTCCAGCCGCGCCTTTTCCGCGGCGTCGGCGGTAGCGGCAATGCGTTTCATCAGCGACTCGATCTGCGCCGCAGGCGCCCGGACCGCATAGAACTCACGCGCGCGTGAATCCTGCGACTTGCCGGCGAGAATCATCTCGCGCGCGAACTGGTGACCGATGATTTCGACGTCTGGCCCATAGATCTGATTTCCGTGTGAATGATCGAAGTGGTAATGCGAGTTGACGACGAAGCGGATCGGTTTCGGCGTGACGGCTTTCAGCTCCTCGCCGAGCGCCCACGCGCCGCCGGGCGACACATGTGAGTCGACCACCAGGACATCGCGATCCGTCTCGATCACGGCGGCGTTCGACATGACTACGAGGTTTCCAGTGCCGACCGCGTGGTAGATCCCCTGCGCGATTTGGTTAAACGTAAACGCCGGCGCTTTGTAGTTGGTGCCCGGCGGACGAGCCGAAGGCGACTGCGCAGGCGCGGCGAACATCGAGCCGAGACCGGCGGTGAGCACGAGCGCCAGCAAGATCCAACGTGAACGCGTCATTGATGGCCTCCCGGCGGCAACGATGGTAACAACGATTGCCAATTGACTATGACCGTAATCGACGGTGCCTTGCTGCGCGGCGCCGCGACGTTGAGAAGGAACCGGCTGCCGTCCGGTGCGGAATCGTAAGAACGGATGTCGCTGCCCGCGTCGAAGAGCCGCGTCGAGGAGGATGCCTCCAGGCTGTCAGCGTTGCGCGTGACGATGAGCGCGTGAATCTCGCTGCCGCGCCGGAAGTACAGTTCGTCGCCGTGCTCACTCCAGCGAGGCTCGCTCGCGCCGCCGTCGGTCGCGCGGATGCGATGACGGGGTGCGGGGAAAGCGTCGACGTAAATCTCCGGCCGGCCCGATTCGTCTGACGCGTACGCGATCCATCGGCCGTCAGGCGCAACGGCCGCTTGCGTCTCGTTGAACGCGGATTGCGCGTACGGGGAGAGTTCGAGCGTTGAAGGATTCGCGGATGCCGCGACCACGAAGAGGTCGTCCTTTGTGCCGGGTCTTGTCATGCCGATCATGAAGCGCCGCGCGTCACGGGTCCAGTCCCAAAGGCGCACCGGCACGTCGAACTGCCGCAAAGGTTGCTCGGGCAATTGCCGTTGGACGCCCCGAATCATCAACGAGCGACGCCGCTGAACCCATGCGAGACGCGCGGCATCCGATGACCAGGCCGGCGTCTCGTCCACGTCGATCGATTGGGAAATGCGCTGCGGCAGCGGCCGGCCGGCTTCGTACATGAATACGTCAATCGTCCCGAGCTGCGCATCGAGCTGAGTGACGGCCACGCGCGCGGACTGTCGACCCGAGTCGTGCATCGTTCTACCGCCAACGCGCGGTGCAATGCGGACATCCCACGCGTCAATGCCGGTTGCGAGCGTGCCAGCCGCTCGGCCCATTCGATCGAACCATCGCAGATCCCGCCGCTCTGATTCGAACGATCCGTAGATGAGCGCGTCGCCGCCGACTGACGCGGAGAGCTGATTCAAGGGACTCCTTCCGACGTTGGTTGCGAGCAGAATTGCGCGGCCGACGAGCGACGGCGTTTCACCCGATGCCAGACCGGTCAACTGTTGCGTCACCAGGGCACCTCCGGTCTCGTAAAGAATCCAGTTCCCGAAGGCGATTGCATTGGACTCGCCGCCTGCCAGACGCACCCGCGATCGCATATCGTCAAGAGCGCCGATCCACACGCCCTGGCGAGTGGCTTCCGAGGCGCGCACGAAAAACAGAACGTATTTCGCGTCTGCGAGAAGCGTGGGGTAGCCGTGGAAGACTTCACCATGCGCGGAGTCGACGTTTGTCAGGGAGCTGACGGTCTTGTCGGCTGCGCGATACAGAGACAATCCGGCGTCGGCTCGCGGCGCGAAGATGATGTCGCCCGCGGAATGCCAGGCTCCTCCACGTGGGGCGGGCGCCTCGGCGAGCTCGCGTGTTTGCCCCGTCGCGAACGCGAATGCCTTGAGCTTGCCATCGGCAAAGAAGCCGAGCTGGCTCGCGTCCGGCGACCAGAATGGAAGAACGCCGTCGGTCGTCCCAGGTAATGCGGCGACCTCGCCTGTCGTAAGTTGTCGTACCCAGATCGCACGCTCGGTGCCCCTCGCGGCCGGAAACGCTCCTCGTGGTCCGTCGGGGCTCAGCGCGAATTCGAATGTGTGTTCTCGACCGGCCCCGAGCGACAGACTCTCGGCGACTGGAAGCGCCAGCCGCAGGGGTGGCGGAGCGGCCGGCGGCGTCTCGTGGAGATGAGTCCAGAGCGGCGGCGCCACGAGCGCGGCACAGACGAGCGCACCTGCGATAATCAATAGGGCCGGGCGATTCATCGACCGGTTACAGGGAGGACTTGACGCATGACGATCCGTGTTCTCGCTCTCGTCGGCCTGATGGCGGTGGCCAGTGCTCCGACTCGCGCGTATGCGCAGGCAACAGCGCAGGAGGCGCCCACGCGCCGACCGGACGTCATTTACGTGCCGACGCCGGAAGAAGTGGTTGACGCGATGCTGCAGGTCGCAAATGTCACCAAGAGCGATGTCGTGTACGACCTGGGGTGCGGCGACGGCCGTATTCCGGTAGCAGCCGCGAAGAAGTACGGCGCGCGCGGCGTTTGCATCGACATCGATCCGCAGCGCATCAAGGAAGCCAACGAGAATGTCCAGAAGAACAATGTCGGCGACAAGGTCAAGGTCCTCAATGCGGATCTCTTCACGACGAACATCAGCGAGGCCACTGTCGTCACTCTCTACCTGCTCCCCTCGCTCAACGTCAAGCTGATGCCGAAGCTGATGAAGGAGCTCAAGCCCGGGACGCGCGTCGTGTCGCACGCGTTCGACATGGGCGATTGCAAGCCGGAAAAAGAGATGGACGTCAACGGTCGAAAGGTCTACTTCTGGACGATCCCGTTCAAGGGGTGCAGTGTCGGTGATAGATGACCAGCAATCCAATCCCTCAGTTCATCTGAGTGGCGCAACGACGCGCCAGGCAAACTCCACGACTGGGGCGCGAATTCGCCGCGCTCGGGGCACGTGGGGCCGACCACTCGAGTGAACTCCGGGGATAATTGCTGCTCGTCTTAACGGCTCTTTTCGTCACAACCGCCTGCGCACTGGTCGCCACCGGAGGGTTTTCGGCGACAGTCGCGGGCGTTCGTTTTTCTGCCCACTCGCCACTGCCTGCCATCACCGGCGCGTTCGTCGCATTTGCGCTGTGGTTCATACAAGCGGCAAGAGCCAGGACCTTCAGAACAGATCTCGAATCAGCGGCCCGCTGGATTGACGCCCATGCCGGTCGGTTGATCGCGATCATCGCGGCGCTTGCCGCGGCTGTCGCGATCCACTTCGAGACCTACAGCGCATCAGGCTCTGATGCATCGGGATATCTCAGCGAGGCGGTGATGCTCTCGTCTGGCGCCTTGTCGCGGATCGAGCCGCTTGGCGCGATTGCCGACTGGCCGCACGGTGCCGCAACGCTGGCGCCGCTCGGCTGGGTTGCGCGCTCGCAGGTCGAACAAGTGCCCACCTACGCGGTTGGTCTGCCGCTCCTGATGGCGCTGCCGCACGCGCTCGGCGGAGTCATTGGCGCATCGATCATCGTGAGCCTGAGCGCAGGGCTCGCGGTGTGGTTTGCGGGTCGGCTCGCGATGTCGTTTGCGGGGGGAGCGGCGGGCGTGCTGGCCGCGGTGTGGCTTGCGACCCTGCCGATTGAAATCTACGAATCGATTCAGCCGATGAGCGACGTCCCGACCACCGCGGCGTGGCTGGCGTGCTGGTGGTGGTGTGCAAGAACTGCCGAAAAGGGGACAGTCCCCTTTTTCGAAAGTGCGATCCCGTTGATCGCAGGAATTGCCACTGGCGTTGCGGTGCTCATTCGTCCGAACCTTGCGCCGCTTGCGGTGATGCCGGCTCTGTATTTGATGACGCGCCGCTTTTCGAGCACGAGGACACGCGTTGCCTGGATGGTCGCGTTCGCGGCTCCGGTGGCGATTGCTGCCGCGAGTGTTGCTGTCCTGCAGTGGCGTTGGTTCGGTTCGCCGCTGCGCTCGGGCTACGGGACGGCGTCAGAGATTTACGCGATGAGCAACGTCGGTCCGAACAGCGGGCTGTATTTCAAGTGGCTTATCGACACTCACGGTCCCTGGCTTCTCGCCGCGCCACTCGTGCTCGTTGTCGCTCATCGCGGGGTGCTTCGCTGGATGCTGGCGTTCGCCGCGGCGATTTGCCTCGAGTACTTCTTTTACGCGGTGTTCGACGGTTGGCCATATCTGCGGTTCCTGCTCCCGGCGCTGGCGATTTCCGCGATTGCCGTGTCGGTGCTGCTGGCATCTGTCACTTGGAAACTGCCGCACGCTGGGCGCGGCCCTGTCATCATCGCAATTGTTCTTGCCGTTGGCACGTGGCAGGTCGTGAAGGCACGTGAGCTTGCCGTCTTCAGACTGGCTTCCCGTCAGGCGCGTGCTGCGCTGGCAGGTCGATATCTCGAGCCAGTCGTGCGCAACGACGCCGTGGTGCTGTCGGGCGAACAGAGCGGCGCGATTCGCTATTACACCGGCCGTTCAATTCTGCGATGGGACTTTCTGGATGAAGGTGCGTTCAGGGCAGCCGAGGAACGCCTCATCTCTGGCCATCCCGATCTCTGGATCGTGTTGGACGACTGGGAAGCCGCGCTCTTTCGTGACAGGTTCCGCGGGAATGCCATTGGCAGTCTCGACTGGCCGCCGATCGTTGATGCGGGAGACGAAGGACGCACTCTCGCATGGCGGGTCCGCGATCGCGAGCGGTTCATGCGTGGGGAGCACGTTGTGACCGATCGCGTGCGGTGATCGCCGCGAAGCACGGGACTCGTTTCAGTCCCGCGACGGCGGGGCTGAAGCCCCGCCACTCCAGCCTGTCCGCCGCGCCGTCGTGTAGTGGCGGCCCTTCAAGGGCCGCCGTCGATCGATCCGTCGCCGTCGTGTAGTGGCGGCCCTTCAGGGCCGCCGTCCATCAGTCCGTCGCTTTTCCTTCGAACAGCGGCGTCGTCGGCAGGGTGCGCGGCCCGTTCTCGTCGCACACTGCGTAGGTCGATTCGTAGAACGACACGCCGGCGTACTCGCCTTTGTTGTTCAGAACGTAGAAATTCAGGCCGAAGTTCGGCAGTCCGCGCGCGTTCAAGAGCCGCTTTTCAATCGTGTTCTTCTGGACGCGGCGGCACGCTTCGAGGGCCGCGTCCTTTGGATGCTTTCCGCGTCGCATCTCCTCGACGATCAGGTAGGAGCTGAGGTTGAACAGGTTCGCTTCGCCGCGGCCCGTCGATCCCGCGGCGCCGACGTCGCCGTCCACATAGAGGCCGGCGCCAAGAATAGGCGAGTCACCGACGCGACCGGGGATTTTCCACGCCAGCCCGCTGGTGGTCGTGACGCCTGACACTTCGCCTTTGCTATTCACGCCGTCCATGTTGATGGTGCCGTAGAAGTGCTCGGGATCGATCAAGCCGTCGCGCACCATGCTCAATGCCGCCATCAGCATGGCGCTTCCGCGCTTCTTCGGATCAAGATAGTGCTCGGGGTCGATTCGGCGCTTCCACTCCAGCCACCTCGCGCGGGACGTTTCGGTATTGAGATCGTCTTCGATCTTGAACCCCATGCTGCGAGCAAATGCCTGCGCGTCTTTTCCAACCAGGAGGTGATGATCGGTGTGCGCGAGCACTGCCTGTGCGACAAGCGATGGCGTTCTCACGCCTTCGATGCACGCGACCGCGCCGGCTCGTTTGGTCGGTCCATGCATGCAGCTCGAATCGAGTTGGACCACACCATCGGCGTTCGGCAATCCGCCGTAGCCGACGCTCGTGTCTGTCGGATCCAGCTCGCAGAGATTGACGCCGGAAATCACGGCGTCAAGCACATCGGTGCCCTTGGTGATGGCTTCGAACGCCTTTTGCACGCCGGCGACAGGCCCGCCATTCTTGTAGCGGTTGCCGTTTGATGAGCTCACAACGACCGACTTGACGACGCCGGAACGCACGGCGGGCGCCTGGCCGAAGACACTGCGGGTTGCGGCGACGGCGATTCCGGCTGTGGTGCCGGACTGAACGAACTCGCGGCGGGTGAGTTTCTGAGCCACCGGGATCCTCCTGAAAAGCGAAATCGTAGCACTCGTCGCCCTCGCTCCGCTCGGTCATCGGTTCGAGGTGCAGGTTCGTGTCCCGAACCGTCGGACCGAGCACCCTCGAACGACGGAACCCTTGAGCCTTTGAACCGCTTTGAACCCTCGAACCTTTGAACCCTCGAACCCTCGAACCCTCGAACCTTTGAACCGCTTTGAACCCTTGAACCTTTGAACCTTTGAACCCTTGAACCTTTGAACCTTTGAACCTTTGAACCTTTGAACCTTTGAACCTTTGAACCTTTGAACCGTGATGTGGTGGTAGCCTGCGACGGACGTGACAGGGCGCCTCGAAGCGATCGGTGTCGTGGCAATCGTCGCCGTTTCCGTCGTTGTGCGCGTCTATCCCGCCTGGAATGCCACGTTCGGCGGAGACCACGTCGATTTCCTCGAAACAGACGCGTGGTACCACCTGCGGCTGGTCGAGAACCAGGTGCGTAACTGGCCGTTGCGCCTGACCCTGGATCCGTACGCGGCGCCGGGCGGTCAGTACGTTCCGATTGCACCGCTCTTCGACACCATTACCGCAACGGTCGTGCGCGTGTTGGGCGGACCTGATGCCAGCACGGCGCTCGCCGAGCGAGTTGCCGCGCTGATGCCGCCCGTCTTCGGCGCGCTCACAATCGTTGCCCTCTGGGCGCTTGCGCGTCGAGCGTTCGACGAACGCGCGGCGCTCATCGGCGCCGCGTTGCTGGCGGTGCTACCGGGGCATTTTCTCGATCGCACGATGCTTGGCTTTTACGATCACCACGCGCTCGAGTCGTGTTTGGCGATGACCGTGCTCTGGACGCTCGCTATGGCCCTTCGCGCCCCGGAGCTCGCTAAGGAGGGACGGAGGTCTTCGTTGGTTGGCGTCGCGCTCGCCCTCTACCTCCTGACCTGGAGCAGCGGCGCGTTCCTGCTTGGGGTCCTGGGCGTGTGGCTCGTCGTGTTGATTCCGCTGGCGCGCCCGCTGGATCTTTCCGAGAGCGCCCGCGTCACGGGCATTGCCGCCCTCGTTGCGCTCGTGATCGTCCTCGTCTTTCAGGATTCGTGCATGTACCGCTACGCGAGCCAGATCCTCGGGCTCACCGGTCTGGCTGCGATTGCCTTTGGCATTCGCGCGGCCGGTGCGACGCGGCGCGACAATGGCCGAAGCTCCGCGGTGATCTTTGGAAAGAAGGGGACGCTGACACTGGCGGCAGGCGTCGCGATTGTAGTGGCCCTTGTTCTCGTGGTGGTGTGGTGGCTTGCGCCGGGTGTGTTGACTCAGGTCCTGGCCGATGTCGGACGGCTCGCACCGGATCCGAAGCGCATGGCCGTGCTCGAAGCGCGCCCGCTCTTTCTGTACTCGGGGAATTGGCAGTGGAAGCAACCCTGGGACTTCTTCCACATTGGTTTTTTCGTTGGCCTCATCGGGCTCATCGCCTTCACGTGGCGAGTGTGGCGCGGGCGGCGGCCGATCGATGCCGCCATCTGGATCTTCACAGCCACCATGTTCGCCGCAACCATCGGACAGAATCGGTTTGGCTACTACCTCGTACCGGCATGCGCCCTGCTGGGCGGCTGGCTGGCCACTGAACTGATTGAGTGGACGTCCAAGCCGAGGGCCGCCGATGCCGACAACGCTCAGCGTTCCAACGTGCGCCTGCAGCGCGAATTGGCGACGGCCATCGTCGCCGTCGCGCTGATTACGCCCAACATCTCGCCCGCCATTATCGCGACGCGCAGCGGCACCGAACCCGAGTACTGGCACCAGACCGTGACATGGCTCCGCGATCACACGCCGCCGCCGTTTGCTGTCAGCGCGAACCGCGGCGAGAATTTCTACTTTGCCCGCTACGATCGCGCGCTCTTTCCTGACTACTCGGTGATGAACTGGTGGGACCACGGCTACTGGATCACGCAGGTCGCGCATCGCGTGCCGGTCGCGAATCCCACTCAGGAGCGCGCGCCCGTTGCCGCTCGCTTCTATGCCTCGACCGATGAGGCAAACGCGGTGAAGCTCCTTCGAACCGAACGATCGCGCTATGTGCTCGCGGATTTTGAATTGCCGTTTCGGTTCACGCAGGAGGGCGCCATCATGGGCCGCTTTCAGAGCGTCGTTGATTGGGCGGGTGGTGAGCACGCGCGCTACTACGATGTGTTCTACAAGCGCGAGGGGAACGCGTGGACACCCGTCTGGGTCTTTCACCCGGCCTATTACCGCAGCATGGCGTATCGCCTCGTCGTGCTCGGCGGCGCCCAAGCGGTGCCCGCTGGTGCGACCAGCGTCATCTCGATCGTGGATCGAACGGACGACACCGGCATGAAGTTTCAGGAAGTGCTGAACGAAACTACCTACGACACGTATGAGGAAGCCGAAGAAGCTGCACGCGGTGCGCCGCCAACGGGGCGCGCCGTCATCGCCGGTCTCGATCCATGGCGTGCGGCGTTTCCCGTCGAGCGGTTGCTCACACTGCACGAAGTTTACGCCGCTCGCACGTCAGGCCAGAAGCCGACCGAATCGCCCTGGGTGCGGGTGTTCGAGCTGCGATAGCTACTCTGAACGAAGCGCCATCATCGGATTCATTCGCGACGCACGGCGCGCGGGAGTCCACGCCGCGCCAATCAAGACGGCGCCGAGAATGCCGACCGCGCTGGCGAAGGCGAGTGGATCCAGCGGCTGGATTCCGACGAGAAAGCTTGTCAAGAGCGCGCTCACACCCGCGGCGACGCCAAAACCAACCGCGCCTCCGATTGCCGCAAGCGTCAGCGACTGCCGGAGGACAAGCGACAGCACCGCTTCGCGGCTCGCGCCGAGCGCCATGCGCACGGCAATCTCGCGTGTCCTCCGCGCGACCGAAAACGACGTGAGACCGTAAAGCCCAAGTGCGGCAAGCAACAACCCCACGCTGCCGACACTGCCCGCCACCCATGCCGCGAGGCGTTGCGGCAGAAGGCTCAGCGCCGTTGCTTGTTCGAGCGTCTCGGCATCAATCACGGGCAGCGATGGATTGAACGCCTGGACGACGGCGCGCGCCGCCTGAAGACGAGACTCATCGCCGGTCCGCCGAAGGTAGAACGTGACGTCCGGCAGGAACTGCTGCGCCTCGGGAACGTAGATGAAGTTGCGTGGCGGCTCGCCGATCGATCGATACTTCGCTCGCTTCGCGACGCCCACGACGGTCAGCGTCCGCTGCTGGTCGTCGCTGATACGCTGCAACAGTTGCTGGCCGACAGGATCGCGCCCTGCCCACACACGCTCTGCCATTGTTTCATTGACAATCGCCACATCAGGCGCGCCTTCGCGATCTGCAGTCGTAAAGCCGCGCCCGCGCACGATCGGCAACTCCAACGCGCGGAAGTAATCAGTTGAGACGACGTCCCAGTCCGCTTCGATTTCGTCTCGGCCGTTCGGACCGTTGTAACCGGGCGCGCGCAGGCCGCCAAGTCCGAGGCCGCCGCTTTGAAGCGGAACGATTCGCGATGCGCCGACCGTCGTCACTCCTGGCACCGCGCGAAATCGATCGATCAACTCGTTGACCGCTCGCACACCTTCTGAGCCGCGATATCCGGCCAATCGCATGTCAACTTCCAAGATGTCGACATTTCTGACGTTGAACCCCTGATCCACTGTTGCCGCTTGCTGCAGGGAACGCAGGAAAAGCCCTGTCGCCACGAGGAGCAGCAGCGCCATCGCGATTTGTGCCACGACGAGTGTCTGTCGCAACCGCGCTCGCTTGCGATCCGTCGTGCTCGTGGCCCCGTGCAGCGCCGGAGCAATTTCGAATCGTGTCGCCTGCAGTGCAGGGAGCAGCGCGAAGAGCAGTGCCGCGAACATCGCCAGCGCGATCGAAACACTCAACACGCGCGGATTGATTTCGAGATCCAGCGCAATGGGCAGCGGAATATTCGGCCGAAACACACCGAGCAGACCAGTCAAGGCGTTGGTGAGCGGCACACTCAGTACGGCGGCCCCTAGCGCGAGGACGACGCCTTCGACGAGGAGCTGGAAGATGATTCGGCGGCGGCTCGCGCCGATGGCGAGTCGCGTCGCAACCTCACGCCGCCGTTCGATTGCTCGCGCCAGCTGCATGCCGGCGACGTTGCTGCACGCGATGATCAGCACGAGCATCGTCAACGTGCCGAGCACGGCGATGAAGCCGAGCACGGGACCCTGCGCCGGCTTCGGCAACCGTGATGACACGACGACATCCATGCCCCAGCGGTTGGCGCGATCGTCGCCGCGCTCTCTCAGGTAGTTCTTCGTGATGGCATCGAGCTCCTGCTGCGCCTGTCGAGGCGTCACGCCGGGCTTGAGCCGCCCGATTGCCGTGTGCCACACCGCCCGTTCGTTCGCAAGAAGCGACTCGTTGGGCTCGCCGCGAACGTGAGCCTCCATGGCGAATGGCACCCAGAAGTCGGTCGTCAGAACGTTCGTCCCCGTGAATCCCGCTTCGGCGACGCCGACGATTGTGTACGCGAGACCGTTCAACGGAACCGTCTGGCCGATGACATCCCTGCGTCCTTGAAAACGATCCACCCAAAACCGGTGATTGAGCACGATGACCGGATGCGTGCCTGGCGTCGCGTCTTCTTCGGAAATGAAGAAGCGTCCCAGCGCAGGCCTCGTGCCGAGCACCTGAAAGTAGTTGCCTGAGACCAGAGCGGCGAACACGCGTTCTGAGGTTTCAGCGCCGCCCAGGCTCATGGCGTTGGGACCCAGTCGAAGAGCGGCCATCGCCGCCAGGGTGGTGTTCCGCTCGCGCATGGCCTTGAACAGCGGATAACCGAAGTTGTCAAACCCTTCGCCGCGGATGGTACGGCCGATCTCGACGACGGTCTCTGGGTCGACGATGCCGGCGCGCGGCCGCAACCACATCGCATCAGCAAGGCTGTAGATTGACGTGCTTGCCGCAATTCCGACCGCCAGCGAAAGCGCCGCGGTGACAGAAAACAGCGGGCTCCTGACTAGAACGCGTAACGCGTATCGAGTATCGCCAAGGAGGGGCATGCCCGAATCCTACGAGCGGGGAGTACGAAATGTTTCAGACTTCGGCGGGCCGCCGAGCCGTAATGCGGCGCCGCCTGGCCCGCGAGACCGTGAGCGCCCACCAATACGCCAGCGCCGCGCCCGCAGCGGCCCATGGCAACGATCCCAGGCTCAACGGCAGGCCAATCTCGACCGCGACGCGAAACACTCGCGCGATGAACGAGGGCTCGCGTTGTGTCGCATCCCAGAGTGCAACGAACGCGTGATAGCCCACGGCCGATGAGCCCGCGCCGGTGAACCAGAGGCCCGTCACGTAGAACACGTAGTACATCGGAATCATCGTGACCGGATTGTTCACCCACGCCCAAATCATCGCCTGCAGCACGCTTGATTCCTTGTGAAAGACGCGCGCAAGAATCTGCCAGGTGCTCAGAATCGCCATCGTCTGGAATCCCATGAAGGGCGTCATTCCCCAGAACACACCATTTGCGACGCCGCGCGCCGTGTGCTCGGGCGGATGAGTGCTCCGGAAGACCGGAATGAAAAGCCGATAGCGAACGAGCCGTCGCAAACGCTCGAACCTGCCACGCGATCGACGACGCCACTGAGGTGGAGCGAGCACTGCCTGTATCTTAAATGTGTGAGGTGGCGAGAACTAAACTTTGAACTGGGAACTGGAAACTGGAAACTGACTCTGTTCGTACTTCAGCGACCCGGCGCCTGACGCGGTTTCAGCAACTCACCCTCTGGACGACGGGCACGACGTATCTGCTGATTCTCGTCGGAGGCCTCGTCCGTGCCGCCGGCGCGGGCCTCGGCTGTCCCGATTGGCCGCGGTGCTTCGGCTCGTGGATTCCTCCGCTGTCAGCCGCAGAACTCCCTGCCGGGTTCGATCGCACGCAGTTCAATGCCGTGCTGATGTGGACCGAGTACCTGAATCGGCTGCTCGGCGTCACGGTCGGCTTTCTGATTCTCGCCACGCTCGTCGTCGCGATTCGCGATCATCGTCACACACGCCGCATTCTCTGGCCCAGCGCGCTGGCCTTTCTTCTGGTGGGTTTCGAAGGGTGGCTGGGCGGCGTTGTCGTGAAGGAGGAACTTGCGGCGTGGCTCGTGACCGCGCACCTCGTTGTGGCGCTCGTCATCGTGTCTTTGCTGCTGTACGCCACCGTGTTCGCATTCTTCCGCGACACGGCGCCGGCGCCGTTGGTTTCCGCAAAGCGGCGCGCGCTTGCCACGTGGACGCTGATCCTGATCGCGGTGACGCTGCTCCAAGTCGGGCTCGGTACTCAGGTGAGAGGCGCAGTTGATGAAGCGATGCGTCTGGGAGGCAGTCGCTTCACGGCGCTCGCCAGCGCCGGCGCTTTCGATCGGTGGCATCGCGATACCGCAGTCGTCGTCTTCGGGCTGGTGCTGCTTATCGCCGTTCAGATTGGGCGCAAAGAGCGGCGAGAACCCACTCTCGTCCGGGCGGCATTCGCGTTGGCGATATTGGTTGCGGTGCAGATTGCGCTGGGGCTGACCCTCGCGTATATGGGCTTGACACCGGCAACCCAGATCGCGCATCTAAGCGGAGCGAGTCTTCTCCTTGGAGCAGAGACGGTGTTGCTTCTGCTCGTTCGATGGCTTCCGCTATAGCGCGGCCTCGAAAGGGATTCATCATGCCTCGAATTCTGTGCGCATTAGTAATCGTTCTCCTCATTGCCGCGTGCAACCGCGTCGGTTCGGCGCCCGCGCCCGAACAGTCGGTGCCAGGCAGTGCTCACGGCGATACGCATGCGGCTCCTGCGGCAGCGCAGCGGACAACCCTGCTCGGTAACCTGGGCTCCTACCATCGCCCGATGACTACCACGAGTGACGAAGCGCAAAAGTTCTTCGACGAAGGCCTGACGCTCCTCTACGGGTTCAATCACGAGGAAGCATTCCGCTCGTTCGAGCGCGCGGCCGCGCTCGATCCGAAAGCGCCGATGCCGCATTGGGGCATGTCGCTGGCGCTTGGAACGAACTACAACGACACCGCGACACCGGACCGACTGCAGCAGGCGTACAGCCATCTCGCGCACGCGCAGGAGCGCGCGGTCAACGGCAGCGATGTCGAGCGGGCGTTCATCGACGCCCTCGCGAAACGGTACGTGGCGGCGCCAGACGATGGAAAGCAGCCGGCACGCGAAGAAGCCTACGCGGCGGCCATGGGCGAGGTATCGAAACGCTTTCCCGACGATCTCGATGCGGCCACGCTGCATGCCGAGAGCATGATGAATCTACGTCCCTGGAAGCTCTATGCGCTCGACGGCACGCCTGCTCCCGGCACGAACGAGATCGTCAGCACGCTCGAGGGAGTGATCAAACGAAACCCCGATCATCCTGGTGCAAATCATTACTACATCCATGCAGTCGAGGCTTCGAAGGCGCCCGATCGTGCGTTGGCAAGCGCGAAACGCCTCGACACGCTCGTTCCCGGCGCGGGTCATCTGGTCCACATGCCGGCGCATATCTATGAACGTGTCGGTGATTACGGCGCCGCTGCCAAAAGCAATGAGGTCGCGGCCACGATCGATGAGACGTACGTGCAGGCGACAGGAGCGAAGGGGATGTATCCCACGATGTACTACGGCCACAACCTGCAGTTCCGGTCGGCTGCTGCCATGATGCGCGGCAACCTGGCCGAAGCGCGCGAGGCCGGCCGGAAGACGGCGGCGCTGGTCGCGCCGCTTGCGGGCGACGTCGTGATGCTTCAGCCGCTCACGCTGCAGGAGACGTTCGCGCTCCTTCGCTTCGAACGCTGGAACGAGGTGTTGTCCTCGCCCGCGGCATCCGCCGGACGTGATCTGCAGGCAGCACTCGATCACTACGCGCGGGGCGCGGCGCATGCCGGTCTCCGTCACGTCGCCGACGCTGAGAACGAACGCGATGCGATGGAGCAGGCGGCAAGCCGTCTTCCAAAAGACATGACGCTCAGCCTCGTGAACTCTGTCGCGGCGGTGCTCGCGGTGGCGAGAGAAGATCTCACCGCGCGCATTGCGACGGCAAAGGGAGACGCGACTGCCGCCACCAGCGCGTGGACGCGAGCGGTCGCAGCTGAGGACCGCCTTGCCTACGATGAACCGCCCGACTGGCTGCTGCCGACACGCGAACAGCTCGGCGCTGCGCTCCTGCGGGCGGGCCGCGCGCGCGATGCGGAAACGGTGTTTCGCCAGGATCTCGAACACAACCGCGAGAACCCGCGCTCGCTTTTCGGCTTGTCGACAGCGCTCGCGCGCCAGCGCAAGATAGCGGAGGCCGAAGAGGTCCGGAAGAGGTACGAGGCTGCGTGGCGCGGGGCCGACGTCCAGTTGACGGAGACGATGTTCCGCCCAACGTCGTAAGGCGCGAGGGCCTCAGGCACCTCCGCTACAATAGAGGTTTCCAGCCATGATCAAGACGCATCATTTCGTTTGGGCAACTTCAGCGGTTGCGCTTGCGCTTGCCGCGAGCGCTGTCGCACAGGGATACGATACGGGTGCGCTACTAAAATTCCGCGCCGATCGGGAGGCCACACTCAAAGCCGACACGGGTTGGTTGACAGTCGCCGGTCTGCATTTCCTCAATCAGGGCGAGAATCGTGTCGGCTCCGATCCGGGCAACGATATCGTGCTCGACTTCCCGACGGTGCCGAAGCATGCCGCAGTCATCACGATGAACGGCACAAACGTTCGAATCAAAGCCGTTGACGGCCAAACGCTGACGATCAACGACAAGCAGGTGAAGGAATCGGAGCTGCACGGCGCCTTCGACGGCAAGCCGCAAGACACCGTGAGCTTCGGCGGCCTCACGTTCTTCGTCCACTACAGCGGGCCTCGCCTCGCGTTACGTGTGCGCGACCAGAACAGCCCGATCAGAAGAAACTTCACGGGCCTGCGGTGGTATGAACCCAATCCTGCGTTGCGAGCGATCGGTACCTTCACGGCGTATCCACAAACGAAACAGGTGCAGATCCCGAACATCCTCGGCGACCTCGAGCCTTTCGATGCCGTGGGTACCGTGACCTTCGCGCTGGGCGGCCGCGAGCACACGATGGAAGCGTGGAAGTCGGGACAGCGCCTCTGGTTCGTGTTCCGCGATCAGACGAGCGGCAAGGAGACGTATCCGTCGGCGCGGTTTCTCTACACCGATCCAGCCGTCGATGGACGTGTTGTAATGGACTTCAACTATGCGCAAAACCCGCCGTGCGCGTACAACCCGTACACGACGTGCCCGCTGCCGCCCGCGCAGAATCGGTTGAGCATTCCGATTCCTGCGGGCGAAAAGAAGTACCACACCGAGTCATGAACGCCTGTTGACCGACCCGCTCTTCATCGCGTATCTGACCTTCACGTTCCTCCTTGCCGTCACGCCCGGCTCGACGACCGCGGTCGTGGTGCGCAACACCTTGTCAGCCGGACGGCGAGCGGGACTTGCGACAGCCGCGGGCGCGGCTCTGGGAAATACGTCGCAAGCGACGGCCGCCGGTCTCGGACTGGCGGTACTGCTCGCGCAATTTCCTGCCGCCGCTTATTTCGTGCGCCTCGGCGGCGCCGCGTATCTCGCGTGGCTTGGCGCGACAAGCATCTGGCGCGTGTCGCGGAGGAGCAATGCGGGATTCAGAGCGCTGTCGGTCGACGCCACCGCGGTCCAGCACGAGCGTTCAAACACTGCGCAAACGGGAACGAGCGTGCGGCAGGGACTCACGGTGAACTTGCTCAACCCGGCGGTGACGACGTTTTACCTTGTAGTTGTGCCATCGTTTTTACCTGCTGGCGCGCCGCGATGGTATTACGCGTTTCTGGCGTCGATTCACATCGCGATTGCCTTCTGCTGCCACGGCGCCTGGGCCTTGGCGTTTCATCGCCTGCGCGAGCTGTTCCGCATGCCGCAGGCTCGACGCGTTCTCGAAGCCGCGACTGGCGTCGTCCTCCTCGCGCTCGCGGCGCAAGTCATTCTGCAGACGTGAATCGCGCCGTTGCTCGCCGCGCGCTGAGCACCACGCCTCCGCGACTTGAAACCGATGCCGATCTGATCGCTCGGTATGTCGAGGACGCCGCGCACTATCCAGGCGGTCGCGCACGAGTGCCGATGACGTTGTCCTCAGCACCGAGCGCCTCACCAGCGTGAGTGTGACGACCACGCAGGTTACAGCCGGAGCGGGTGTGACGCTGGAAGCGCTTCAACGCGAGCTTTCCACGTACAACGTGTGGCTCCCGCCGGTACCGACGTTTCTTGGCGCAACCGCCGGGGGCGCCGCGTCGACAAATGCTGCCGGCGCGGCAACGTTCAAGTACGGCACGATGCGAGATTGGATCGATGGCTTGACAGTCGTGCTCGCGAGTGGGGACGTCCTCGAGCTGCGCCGTGGCGAGGTGAGGGCATCTGAGGCAGGTGTGTTCGAGATCGAAGCCGATGGCGGCGTTCGACAGGTGACGATTCCCCATCTCACGATGCCGGCGGTTCCGAAATGCTCGGCCGGCTACTGTTCTCGTCCCAACATGGATCTCGTCGATCTGTTCATCGGCTCCGAAGGGACGCTGGGCGCGATTGTCGACGTGACGTTCCGCGTGGCCGCGCGTCCCGCGGGCGTCTGCTGGGCACTGGTGCCGATGTCCTCCGAAACAACAGCCATTGCGCTCGTCGACGCGCTGCGTCGTGCGGCGAGTGACACGTGGCGGACGCGAGATCCTCAGGGCGTCGACGTGGCGGCTATCGAGCATCTCGATGGTCGCGTGCTGGCGATCCTCAAGGAGGACGGGGTCGATCGGCGACTCAACGTCACGCTGTCGCCGCAGACCGAAGTGGTGCTCCTCGTGCAGCTTGAATTGTCCGCTGCTTCAGCGGCGGGCGATCTTTGGGGCGATCTGGCTGATGGCGGTTTGAGTGGAGACAGCCCGCTCGCACGATTCTGCCGGCTGCTCGAGCAGTTCGGCGCGTTCGACGACACGGAAATCGTCCCACCCGCGTCAGCGTCCCGGCGGATCGCGCTGGCGGAATTCCGCGAAGCCGCTCCAACGGCCGTCAATCGGCGCGTCGCGCTCGCGAAAGCGCAAGTAGACGATCGCATTCACAAGACTGCCGCCGATGCCATTGTCCCGTTCGAGTGTTTCGGAGACATGATGCGCATGTGCCGCAGTCTGTTCCGGTCGCGCAACATCGATCTTGCCGTCTGGGGTCACATCTCCGACGGCAACGTTCACCCGAACGTCGTCCCACGTTCCTACGCAGACGTGGAGACAGGGAAGGCGCTGATGATCGAGCTCGGCCGGGAAGTCATCGCCATGGGCGGGTCGCCTCTTGCGGAACATGGCGTCGGCCGCAGCCCGATGAAGCAGCAGCTGCTCCAGATGCTGTACGGCGACACGGGGATCGCGTCGATGCGCCGTGTGAAGCAGGCGCTCGATCCTGATTGCAAATTCGCGCGCGGAGTGTTGTTTACGCCCCTACCTGCCTGATGTGAGCGACGTGGTGGCGGCAGTGCCACGCATACATCTGCAGCAGCCAATCGATCGTGATCGGTCCCCACTCCGGATGCGCGGCCGTTCGCGCAAACTGTTGCGGCTGGAGCGCCTCCAGCAAGATGCTGAAGCGGGCGTGCAGACCATCGAGAATGGATAGCGAGGACGATGGGTCGGCGTGCAGCGCGTCAGGAAGCTTGGCCCATTCCGATTCTTCATAGGTCTTAATCGTCGGGTTCTGCTCCGTCAGCGCGAGGCGAACCCGCGTGTACGCATTCAGGTGACTGTCCGCGAGGTGATGCACGACCTGCCGCGCGGTCCAGCCGCCCTCGCGATACGGACGATCGAGGCCGCCCGGCGGCAGTGCGGCAAGCGCGGCGTTCAGCTCCGAGGGCAGCGCGGCAATCTGTCCGATCCACGTTTTGCGCTTATCTGGTGTCACGTCGGCGTCATACGCAAACTTGCCGATGGGGTAGCGAGGATCCATCGGCCCATCATATGAGCCGTCCTCTGGACGCGCCGCACGAAAATACTCATCGTCCAAATGAACGTCCCTCATTCCAACCCTCTCCTGAGGCCGTCCGTCCAACTACCGTTCGATGTGATCAGGGGAGACCACTATGCGCCGTCCTGCTCTTGCTGTCAGCTTCGTCCTCCTCAGCGCGTCCCTCGTTTTCAGCCAGGCCAATGCGCCTGTCACTGCACGAGGCGAATGGAGCGCCGACACGCGCCAGTGGTGGTCGGACGATGGTGAGCGGCGGATCCAGTTGAATCTGCGCGCCGAGAACGGCGAGAGCCGGTGGGGAACCGGCGTGCGGCTTTCCGAGCTCGAGGGGTGGCCTGCGGCTGCAGAGACTGGCATCGCGAATGACGTCCGGTTCTCGTGGTCACGGGAAGCGGGCGTGTTTCGCTTCCAGGGTTCGTTCGATCGAGGGCGCGGCAACGGGACGTTCACGTTCAGCGCAAATCCTGATTACGTGACGGGCATGGGCAGCCTCGGATATCGAAATCTCACGACCGATGACCTTCTTCGCCTGGCGGTGCTCGACGTGACGCAAATCTACGCGCGCGGTCTCAGAGATGCAGGTTATGCGCAGCTGCCGGTCGACGATCTCGTCCGGATGCGAATTCATCGAGTCACGCCCGAAATGATCCGGGACCTTGGTTCGCTTGGCTACCGAAATCTCCCCGTCGAGGATCTGGTGCGATTTCGCATTCACAAAGTGACGCCGGAATTTATCAAGGCGATGCAATCCGAGGGATACAAGAACGTGTCGCCCGAGGAGCTCGTTCGCTTCCGGATCCACAAAGTGTCGCCCGAATTCGTGCGCGCGCTGGCGGAGCGCAACTATCGGAACATTCCTGGCGACGATCTCGTGAAGATGATGATTCATCGCGTCAGCGTGCAGGAGATGGACGAGCTCAAGTCGCTTGGGTACTCCGGGCTCGACGTCGATGAGCTCGTGAAATTGCGCATTCACAAGGTGACGCCCTCGTTCATCCGCTCGATTCACGAACTTGGCTACAAGACCGTCTCGATCGAAGACCTCGTGAAAATGCGCATTCACAAAGTGGACGCGCAGTTCATCAAGGATTTGCAGGCTGATGGGTACAAGAATCTGACGGTCGGCGACATCCTCGATCTCGCCATTCGCGGACCGCGCTTTGCACGCGTGCGACGCCCGGCCTAAGAGTCGCAGCGAAAAGATCGCCACGAAGCACACGAAGAGCACGGAGCCGAAAAGGCATCCACGAAGGTTTCGCCGTATTTGTTCTTCCTGGGCGCTGGTCAGGCCGCTGGCCGCTGTGCGGCCAGCGCGGCGGCTGCGCCGCCGGCCGGACGCAGCTTCGTGTCCTTCGTATCTTCGTGGTGATCTTTTGTCGTTTGAAGGCGTTCGACACGGTCGCGTGTGCGCTGACGCAGCTGGCGGCTTATACTTCGCGCATGCGTTCCACTCAGAAATCTCTGTTCCCTCTCGTCCTGGTGTTGCTCCTGGCCACGCCTGCCCTCGCGCAGCAGGTGCCGGCGCCCGAGCAATACTTCGGGTTCAATCCGGGCACTGACGGCGAGCTCGCGCGGTATCCGAAAGTCCTCGAGTACTTCCAGTTGCTGGCGAAGTCCACCGATCGCGTCAAGTTCGAGGCGCTCGGCAAGACGACGATGGGGAATTCGTACGCCCTGTTGAAGATCAGCTCGCCGCAAAATCTCGCGCGGTTCGATCGTCTCGTCGAGATCAACCACCGGCTCGCCGACCCGCGCACGCTGTCCGATGCGCAGGCACAGAAGCTTGCCGCCGAGGGCAAGCCGTTTTATCTCATTTACGCGACGATCCACTCGACGGAAGTGTCGAACGGCCAGGCGATCATTCAGATCGTCTACCGCCTCGCCACCGAGAACTCGCCACAGATTCGCGAGATTCTCGACAACTCCGTCGTGCTGATGGTGCCGTCGCAGAACCCCGACGGCCAGCATCTCGTGATCGACCACTGGTACAAGACGAAAGGCACGAACTACAACCGCGTCTACCCGGACCTCTATCACAAGTACGTCGGGCACGATGACAATCGCGACTGGTTCATGTTCACGCAGAAGGAAACGCGCCTGAACGTGGAGCTGGTGCAGAACAAGTACAAGCCGATCATCACCCACGACATGCACCAGAAGGGGCCCGGCGAATCGCGCATCTTCGTCCCGCCGTTTACCGACCCGCACGATGTCAACTTCCATCCCGTGCTCGCAGCAGGGCAGGAGGCGATCGGCGCCGCGATGGCAACGGCGCTCCTGGCGGAGGGCAAGGAAGGCGTTGCCTGGCTCGAGAACTACGACATGTGGACGCCCGCGCGGCAGTACATGATTTATCACGGACAACCGCGCATCCTCACCGAGATTGCCGCCAGCAACCTCGCGGATCCTTACGTGAACCCGCGAAAGGGCCAGCCGCTCGGACCACAAGAGGCGCGGTGGAACTTTCCCGTCCCGTACTCCAAAGACACGTGGACGCTCGGTCAACAGGTCGATTACGGCATCATCGTCGCGCTTGCCGGCATGTCTCACGTTGCGAAGTACGGACGTGAATGGCTCTACAACTTCTACAGGGTTCATCGCGACTGGGTGAACTACGGCAAAGGGCCGTACGCGTTTGTCGTGCCGGCCGCGCAGCGCGATCCGTACGCAACCTACGAGATGCTCGACATCCTCGAGTTCGGCGATGTCGAAATCCACAAGGCGACGGCGCCGTTCAGCGCCAACGGCAAACAGTACGCCGCGGGATCGTGGGTCATCAAGACCGCGCAACCGTACGGCGCGTTCGCAAAGACGATGCTCGAAAAGCAGAACTACCCGGATCTGCGGCTCTTCCCCGGCGGTCCGCCGGAACCGCCGTACGATGTGACGGGTCACACGCTGTGGATGTTGATGGGGGTCAAAGTTGACGCGATCGACAAACCGTTCGACGCGCCGCTCGAGCTCTTGAAGACAGTGACGCCCGTTGCCGCCACCGCGCCGTCACGTCCGAAGGGTGCGTATCTCGTCGGTCCAGAGTCCTACGGCACATTCAAGATGGTGACGGAGCTGCAGAAGGCGAATGTGCCGGTGTTCCGCGCCGCAAAAGCGTTCGAATTGAACGGACAGAAATATGCGCCGGGCACGTACGTGATTCCGCCGACTGCGGCCGCACAGAAGATCGTGGAGAAGGAGGCGGCGGAGATCGGCGCGCCGGTGTCCGCCGTCGATCGGCTGCCTGCCGTCGACGGCTACAAGCTGAAGCCGAACACCAAAGTCGGCTTGTGGAAGGGCGCGGGCAACATGCCCGGCGGCTGGATGATGTGGATTCTGGAGCAGTACGGCGTCAATCACGAGATCGTCAAGTCGCAGGACTTCCAGGGTGATCTCAACGCCAAGTACGACGTGATCCTTCTTCCATCCGGCACGTCGCGCGCACGTATCGTCAACGGTCTCGATCCGAAGCGCAACGATCCGGCGGAGTGGTCGTGGGCGTTTGGTGTCGGCGAGGAGGGGTGGAAGAAGCTCCGGGCTTTCGTGGAAAACGGCGGCACGCTGCTGGCGATTGGCAGCGCCGTCGAAACCGCGCGCGAGCTGCTCGACCTGCCCATCGAAAAAGCGTTGCCCGAGGCGGCGCCGCGTTTCGGAGGCGCCGCCGCACAACAGACCGCTCAGCAGGTGCCCGCGAGCGCAGTCGATCGGGCCCTGAAAGATGCCTTCACAAGTCCAGCGAACCTGATGCAGGTGCTGCGGGACCGTGTGGCGGAGCCCGAGAACCTGTTCTACTGTCCAGGATCGCTCCTGCAGAACGAGTTCGATCCGAATCATCCGATTGCGTGGGGCATGCCCGAGCAGTGGCCGGTGTTCTTCGAGAGCGATCAGGCGTATCGTCTCCGCCCGGGATTCGGGATGGAAGCAGCCGTCGCGTCACGTTATCCCAGAAAGGACATCCTGCAGAGCGGCTGGCTGTTGGGTGAGGAATACCTGCGCGATCAGGCGAACGTGCTGTCGTTCCGCGTCGGCAAAGGATATGTGGTGACCTACGGCAGCCAGATCGACTTCCGCGCACAGCCGCGCGCCACGTTCAAGCTGCTGTTCAACGGAATCTTCCACGGACCATCGACGCCGGTCACGGCGGCGCAGATGGGAAAGGTCGGGACGACCACCAACGACTGACCACGGACGGGCCACAGAGGCACAGAGACACAGAGAGAATACTTTGCACGAGGTTTTTGCGTCCGAACCGCGAGATTTTTGCAGAAAGACCAACTGAGAATCTTTCCAGAATTCCCTATAGGAGATCTCTCCAGAAAAGAAATTTCTCTGTGGCTCTGTGTCTCTGTGGCCCGTACGTGACTGCGCCGATCAGTTCGTCAACCTGCCATCCGCTCGATAGGCGATCTTGCCGCCGACAATCGTGTAAATCACTTTCGTCGACAGGATCTCCTCCTCCGGTATCGTGAGGATGTCTTTCGAGAGCACCGTGACGTCCGCGAGCTTGCCCGGCGCCAGCGAGCCCTTGATCGTTTCCTCTTTGGCCGCATACGCAGCGTTCCACGTATACGACTTGAGCGCTTCGTCGCGCGTCATTCGCTGATCGGGATAAAAGGTGCTGCCGTCTTTCAGCTTGCGCGTGACCGTGGCGTAGAAGTTCGCGATCGGGTTGATTCGTTCCACGGGTGTGTCCGTGCCATTGCTCACGATCGTGCCGGTCTTCATCAGCTTCTGCCACACGTACGCGCCCTCTTCGGCGCGCGCGGCGCCGAGGCGAGCGACGACAAACGGCGCATCCGACGTCGCGTGAATCCCTTGCATCGACGCGATGACTCCGAGCTGGCCGAATCGCGGGATATCGGCAGCATTCAGATGCTGCGCGTGCTCGATGCGCCAGCGGAGATCCTTGAGATCGGGATGCGACTTGAAGGCAGCTTCG
>WNGA01002691.1_pt1 | contig 47729 bp, 48 predicted proteins | sample 5400061 | NCBI WGS metagenome assembly WNGA01 (sample SAMN13153366, study PRJNA577476) | soil metagenome | isolation source: 100 cm soil or saprolite under grassland replicate 2 | place: USA:California | collected 2016-06-15
GCAGGTCAACGGCCAGTGGGGGGAGGCTTGATGCGAGACGGCGCGTTGAAGCGCGTGTAGCGCTGCGTCATGAAGTGCGCGGCCGCGGTCATCCGCAGTTGGCGGGGCAGCAAGGTCTTGCGGTCGAGCCTCAGCGTGAACCAGACGGGCCCGAGCGGCTTCATGAACGCGACGACATACGTCGTCGGCGTCGTCTCGAGCAGGAACGCGTTCGTGAAGTGCCCGGCCCAGATCGGCTCCGGCTGCGGCGTCGGCTCCTGCGGCGACGGCAGCCACCGGCCCTTGCCGGTGCGGTCCCAGCGGCGCGAGCCGATGATGATTCCCGACGCGCCGCCACGGATGACGTACTCGAGACGGTTCGGACGCTCGAGCGTGAAGTCCGCGACGACACGATTGCGCGGACTCGACGCCAGCCGCTCCACGTAGTCGACGCTGCGCAACGCGCGGAACGCGCGCGTCGCTCCCACGACGAGCGATGCACCAGGTCGCGGATACGCGGGCACGCTGAAGTTCACCGTGCGCCCGTTGACTGTGACGCTCGCCGTTCCGTGTAACGGAACGAACGCGCCGTAGCAACCGTCGCCGCAGGATCCGGCGGCGACGCCGTTGATCGTCACCGAGAGCCCGTTGACCGCCGCGCCGTCCGGCCCGAGAACCATCACCTCCTCCCCGGGTGGACGCACTGCGAGCGCGACACCGAGCTCGCCCGCCTCCTTCGCCTGCACGACCATGTCCTTCGCGGGCAGCGGCGGCGGGCCCTTCGCCGTCGACACAGCCGCGACGGCGACGCGATCGCGTCCCGGACGCAGATCCGTAAGGAGCGCGACGGCGACTATGAGCCCGGCAAGCAGGACGAGCTCCGCGGCGACGTTTCGGCGCAGGCCCTCCGACGACCCCCGCGGGACGAGGCGGTAGCGGTTCACCCAGCCGATCGCTACGAGCACGGCGAGCAGCCCCGTCTTGACGAGCAGCGCCCGCCCGTAGCCGGTCGTCCACAACTGGCTGAAGGAATTCAGCTCCGACAGGGCCCGGACGACGCCGCTGGCCCCGAGTACGGCGACCGAGACAACCGCGATGTTCGAGAACCGCCGGAGCAGATTGGTATGGCCGCCGCGGCGCAACGCCAGCCCGAGCGCAACGAGCCCGCCGAGCCAGACAGATGCGGCTGCGACGTGCACGACGTCGGCAACCACCTCGATCGGGGAGCGTCCGCGGTCGAGCGCGTGGCCGGCGATTGACGGGCCCGGCAGCAACAAGAGCGCCGCGACGAACGGCGCGGGCTCGAGCACCGGGTACACGGGCGCAATCGCCGCGAGGAGGGCTCCGACTGCCGCAACGATCGCGACGGCCGCCATCGCGCCGCCGAACCGGCTCGCGACCGGAACGTCGTGCAAGAGGCCGGAGACACCCACGAACACGAGCAGAAGGGCGCCGAGCATGAGTCGCGGCGGCACCGTGGCGACCGCGAAGCGGAAGAAGGCCGCGCCGACCGCGGTCAGCAGCCCGGCGAAGAGGAGCCAGCGCGAGATCACGTCCTTCGCGCTGGGGCTGTTGCCGACCGAGAAGGCGGCCGTCGGCGGCGCCCGGCCCGCGCCCACCCCGAACGTCGTCACGCCGGCGATCGAGTGGCCGTCGTCCGAGACCACCCGCCAGAGGACGCTGTAGTCGCCGTCCGACAACCCGCTTCGGAGCGGCACGACGAGCGTCCGGCCGCCGACCACCCGGGCCTTCCCCGCGAGCACGGAGCCGCCGCCGTTGCGGACTGCCTTGATCCCCGAGCCGACCCGCACGTCGTCGTCGAACACGAGCCGGACCGCGGCCGGCGGCGCGCCCAGGACGGACCCGTCGGCGGGCGCGGCCCGAATCAGCGTCGCGTGCGCCCACGCCGACGCCGGCAGAACGAGGGCGCACAGAGAGACCACCAAGAGGGCGCGGACGCGCAACGCTGCAAGAAAGCTAGCGACCCGCGCGAAAGGGCTGGCCGATCCGGTCGAACGGCCAGTAGTCGCGCCTGCTTCTCGGGCCAATGCTCCGAGTGCCGCCGGTGACGTTGCGGCGTTGCCGGCGGCCGAGCCCCCGGTGACCTCCGACGCGCTTGCCACCCTGCGTAGCGGGGCGGCCCCGTTTCGCGTGCGGTGGCCGCAGCCGACCCACGCGGTCTCCCCTGACGGGGTCCGCCCCACAGAGATGAGGCAGGATCGGCCTCGGGTGGACGGCTAACGCTTCAAGAAAGCTAGCGGGAGACGGTGTTAGCTTCCTCTACGTGCTGTTCCGCCAGTTCGTCGACGACGATCTCGGCTGCGCCTCTTACCTGATCGGGGATCCCGCCAGCGGCGAAGCCCTCGTGGTCGACCCCGCGTACGCGATCGAGCAGTACGTCGACGCGGCGGCCGAGGACGACGTGGCCATCGTGCGCGTCCTCGAGACGCACACGCACGCCGACCACGTCTCCGGCCACGGACGCTTCGCGCTCGAGCACGGCGTGCCGGTCTCCATCCATGCGCTCGGCGATCCGGATTACCCCTTTGACCCGCTCGAGGACGGGCAGGTGCTGCACGCGGGATCCGTGGCGCTTCGTGTGATCCACACGCCGGGACACCGGCCCGAGCACTGCGCCTTCGTCGTCGACGAGCGCCTGGTGCTCACGGGTGACTCTCTGTTCGTGGGCGACGCCGCACGCCCCGATCTCGCCGTCGACGCACGCGAGGGCGCCGAGGGACTCTTCCATTCGCTGCAGCGGCTGACGGAGCTGCCGGACTCGTACGAGGTGTATCCCGGCCACGTGGCCGGCTCGCTCTGCGGCGCGGCGATGAGCCCCGCGCGCTCCTCGACAATCGGTGCGGAGAAAGGCTCGAACGTTGCGCTCGCCTTCGGCGACGTCCAGACGTTCATCACGAGCTCTGCGTCGGTGTCGACTCCTCGCCCGCCGACGACCGCGTACGTCGTCGCCCTGAACAAAGGCCCGTTCGTCGGCGCCCCTGCATCCCTCGAGCGACTCGACCAGATCGGCGACGCGACCGTGCTGGATGTGCGCCCGACTGATGCGCACGCCGCCGGTCACGTGCACGGCGCCTTCAACGTCCCGGTCTCGGGATCCTCCTTCGCGACGCGCGCGGGCTTCATCCTCGATCCGGAGGAACGCATCGTCATCCACGCGAGCGACGAGCAGGAGACGCAGCGCGCGGCGCGCGGGCTCCGGTCGGTCGGCTTTCTCGAGCTCGGCGGCTACGTCACAGGAGTGGACGCGCCCGAGCAGCTACGTCCGGTCGAGCTCGACGAGCTCGAGCATCTGCTCGAAGAGGGGTCCGTGCAGGTGGTCGACGTGCGCGAGAAGTCGGAGCGCGACGAGGCCTACATCCCCGGCTCGCTGCACATCCCCTACCGGCTGCTCCGCGAGACCGGCGCGGACGGGCTCGACCAGACGAAGACCGTCGTGACGATCTGCCAGACCGGAACGCGCGCGTCGATCGCGGCGAGCCTGCTGACGGCTGCCGGCGTCGACGCGCGGCCGGTCTTGCACGGCGGGATCGACGACTGGCAGGGCCAGACCGTCTCGTTCCGCCGCTGCGGCTCCAACTAAGGGTTCATCCGCATCGCAACGTCGTACTTCTTGACCGATGTGCGCTGGCCGGGCGTGTCGCCGGCCGGCATGGCATTGAGGATCTCGTCGCCCTTCTTGTAGTCGTCCTCGTTGTCGAAGACGACCACGACAAGCGACTGCTCGGCGTCGGCGTCATGGAGGACGATGAGCTCGGACGGCGGGAAACCCTCCGGAGGCTGGCCGCCCTCCATCTCGCGGTTCATCTCCTCCATCCGCTCCTTGCTGACTCCGTCGAACGTCACTACACGTGCGAGTGCCATTGAGCTCTCCTTTCTCTAACGTAGTCGTTCCACGACGTAACCCCGCTCGCCCATTGCGTCGAGCAGGCGACGGCAGTGTTCCTCATCGCGCGTCACCAGCGTCAGCTCCACCTCCGTGTTGCTGACGGGGATGTCCATGCCCTCGCGGTGGTGCTCGACCGAGATCACGTTGCCGCGCTCCTCCGCGACGAGCGAGAGCAGCTTGATCAGCTCGCCCGGACGATCCGATAGCTGCGTGCGGACCACGAGGTAGCGGCCGGCGACGGTGAGGCCGTGCCGCATGACGGAGATGAGCATCGTCGGATCGATGTTGCCGCCCGAGAGCACCGGGATGGCGGTGCCCGAACCGCCCGCCTTGCCGGCGAGCAGCGCAGCGACACCCACGGCGCCCGCACCTTCGACGACGAGCTTGGCGCGCTCGAGCAACAGCACGATCGCCTCGCTGATCTCCTCGTCGCTGACGGCCACGATGTCGTCGAGCAGGTCCTCGAGCAGCGGCATCGTGAAGTCGCTCGGGACTTTCACCGCGATCCCGTCGGCGATCGTGTAGCCCTCGAGCCCCGCCTGCACGCCGACGAGCCTCACCTCTGGGCGCAGCGCGCGCAGCGTGGTCGCGATCCCGGTTGCGAGGCCGCCGCCGCCGATCGGGATCAGCACCGTCCCGAGGTCCGGCTCCTGCTCCAAGAGCTCCAACCCGATCGTCCCCTGCCCGGCGATCACGAGCTGGTCCTCGTATGGGTGGATGAAGGTGCCCCCGGTCTCCTCGACGTGTTGCAGGGCGGCCGCCATCGCGTCCTCGAAGTACGCACCCGTCATGACCGTCTTGGCACCGTAGTTGCGACAGGCCTCGACCTTCGCCATCGGTGCGTCCTGCGGCACGTAGATCGTCGCCGCCATGCCGAGCTCGCGCGCCGCCCAGGCGACCGCCTGGCCGTGATTGCCCGCACTGGCCGCGACGACGCCGCCGGCCCGCTCGTCGGCAGACAGCGTCGAGAGCTTGTTGACGGCGCCGCGGACCTTGAACGAGCCCGTGCGCTGGAGGTTCTCCGCCTTCAGCCGCACCTCGCGGCCGCACCGGCGCGAAAAGGACTCGGAGAGGTAGATCGGCGTCTCCTCGGCGATGCCGAGCAGCCGCTGACGCGCCTCCTGGACGTCAGCGAGTGTTGGTGCCGTCCGTAGCGTCGCCAAGGTGGAAGACCTTCTCCATTATCTCCCTCACCGCCGTCAGCGGATCGAGCTCGCGCCGCTGAACCTCGTCGAGCAGCCGCCGCAGCTCGGGATCATCGGCGACGGCCCGCTCCAGGTGCGCCTTCGCGCGCCCGGACGCAACGGCGAACACCTCGCCCGCCAGGTTCTTGCGGCGGCGCTCCTCGAGCTGTCCCTCCTGCTCCAGGTGCGCACGATGCGCGGCGATCTTCTCCCACAGCTCCGGGACGTTCTCGCCTCGCGTCGCGTCCGTCAGGACGATCGGCGGCCGCCACGACCGGTCACGGTCGAGCGAGAGGATCGACCGCACCTCGTTCCGCATCGTCTTCGCGGCGGGGTGGTCCATCTTGTTGATCGCGATCACGTCGGGAATCTCCATGATCCCCGCTTTCAGCGCCTGCACCGAGTCGCCCGATCCGGGCATCAGCACCAGCACGATCGTGTCGGCGATGCGGATCACCTCGACCTCGCTCTGACCGGCGCCGACCGTCTCGAGGAAGACGAGCTCCTTCCCGGCCGCGTCCAGCACGAGCAGCGCCTGCAGCGTCGCCTCCGCGAGCCCGCCCAGGTGGCCGCGCGTTCCCATCGAGCGGATGAAGACCTCGGGGTCGAGGAAATGGTCGGCCAGCCGGATGCGGTCGCCGAGCAGCGCGCCCTGCGAGAACGGGCTCGACGGGTCGACAGAGATCACGCCGATCGTCCTTTGCTCCTCCCGAAGGTGCCGGATCAGCGCCGAGATCAGGCTGGACTTCCCCACCCCGGGCGGGCCGGTGATGCCGATCGCATAGGCGGCGCCCGTCTCGGGATAGAGGTCGCGCACGACGTCGTACGCGAGCGGGTCGGAGTTCTCCACCAGCGTGATCGCGCGCGCGAGGGCGCGCTTGTCCCCCGCGCGCACGCCCGCGGCGAGCGTCTCGCGCGTCCAGTCGCGCCGGTTGCGCACTACGCGGCCTCGATCTCCGGGCTGCGCTCCGGAATCTCCTCGGCGCTCCGGCCGAGCGCGTAGCCGACGAGCGACGCGAACGTCAGCAGGACGCCGACGCCCCCGAACACCCAGCGCGGGCCGAACGAGTCGGTGAGCGGCCCGGCGACGAGGACGGCGGCGCCGTAGACCGCATAGTTGACGCTCATGATCACGGTGAAGACACGGCCGCGGATCTCGTCCCTCGCGCCGCGCTGCACGAGCAGCGAGTTGCAGACGACGGCGACCCCGTTGCCGATCCCAGACAGCACAAAGCACGGCAGTGCGGCCCAGACGTTCGGCATAACGGCGGCGGCGCCGATTCCGATCGCCTGCAGCAGGATGCTCGTCGCGTAGACGTTGCCGACGGAACGGCGCTCGACCCACGTGCCGGCCGCAAAGCTGCCGATCGCGAGCCCGAGCCCGATGCAGCCGAAGACGAGCCCGTAGCCGAAGTCCCCGGCTGAGAACGTGTCCTTCGCGAGAAAGACCTGCGCCGTGTTCGACGCTGCGACGCCGCCGAGCGCGATCGTCCACACGACGAGGACAGTCAGCAGCGGCCGCGTGCGCACGACGCGCGCGAAGCCGTCGGCGAGATCGCGCAGGTGGCCGCGGCTGGTGGCGAACGCGCCCTGCAGCTTGTCCGCGGCGATGCGGAAGATGAGCAGCGCCGACAGCAAGAAGGAGGCGGCGTTGACCCAGTACGCCGTGTCCGGGCTCGAGGCGGCGACGATCGCACCGCCGATGATCGGGGCAAGCGTCCAGCTGACGTTCTCGCTCGTCTGGATGAGCGAGTTCGCCTGCGCCAGTTCGTGCTCAGCCACGAGGTTCGGCAGGCCTGCGTAGACGGCGGGGCGGAAGAAGCCGGTCGTGAAGCCGGCAATGCCGGCGAGCACGACGATCTGGGTTGCCGAGCTCGCGAAGGGCAGCGTGCAGAACACGCCGAAACGCACCAGATCGGAAACGATCATCACGCCGCGGCGGGGAAGGCGGTCGAGGAATGGGCCGAAGAAGAGCCCGACGACGACGGCCGGCAGGAACTCCACGAACATCAGCGCGCCCACCCACGGGCCCGAATCGGTGCGGTCCTTCACGTCGACGACGAGCGCGACGGTCGCCAGCAGCGTGCCGAGGCTCGAGGCGAGCGTCGCGAAGAAGAGCAGGCGGAAGCCGGACGTAGTGCCGAGAAGGCTCAACTGCCGCCGGACGCCCTTCACCCGGCCGGGAAGTCTGTCAAGAAGCCGGCGCCGCCGTGCTCAAACGGGAGAGCGCTTCCGCGAGAAATGCGTGCTCGTCGCCCGTCCCGACGGTGATGCGCACCGCGGTCGGCGCGCCGAAGCCTGCAAGCGGGCGCACGATCACTCCCTCGCGCAGGAGCGCGTCGAAGAACGCCTGCGCGTCGGCGCCGATCTCGACATAGACGAAGTTGCCGGCGGCGGGGCCTACGACGTCGTAACCCGCTTCACGAAGCAGGCGCTCCAGCTCTCCGCGACCCTGCGCGTTCTGTTCGCGGCGGCGGGCGAGCTCGTCCGGCGCGTCGAGGCTCGCGAGCGCGGCTTCCTGCGCCGGAGTGCTGAGGTCGAAGGCGCGCCGCGTCTTGCCGAGTGCCGTCACGAGCTCCGCGGGCGCGACGCCGTAGCCGACGCGCAAACCGGCGAGACCGTAGATCTTCGAGAACGTGCGTAGCACGATCACCTTGCGGCCGGCCTTGAAGTACTCCTCGATGCCGTCGGGATAGTCGGGATCGTCGATGTACTCGAAGTACGCCTGGTCGAGCACCGTGAGCGCGTGCTCGGGGACGCGCTCGAAGTAGGCGTCGAGCTCCGCGCGCGTGTTCGTCGTTCCCGTCGGATTGTTCGGATGGCAGACATAGACGAGCTTCGTGCCCGGCGTGACGGCCGCAAGCAGCGCGTCGAGGTCGTACTTGTGCTCGCCGAGCGGGACACGTACCGGAACCGCACCGAGTTTGAGTCCGTAGAGCACGTAGCTCGGAAACGACGGCCAGCCGCAGACGAGCTCGTCCCCGGGATCCAGCATCGCCTGCGAGACACCGTCGATGATCCCGTCCGCACCGGAACCGACCGCGAGCTCGTCGAAGCGCACGCCGTGGCGCTCGGCGAGCGCGGACCTCAGCCGGTACGCGCCGCCGTCCGGATAGCGGTTGAGCTCGGAGGCGACACTTTCCATCGCGGCGAGCGCCTCGGGGAACGGCCCGAGCGGCCCTTCGTTCGACGCGAGCTTGACGACACGCTCCAGCCCGAGCTCGCGCTGAACTTCCTCGATCGGTTTCCCGGGCTCGTAGGGAACGAGGCCGGCGAGCGCGGGCCTCACGAAGTCCCGCACGCTATGAGGGCGTCTCGTCCGACTTCTTGCGCCAGAACCAAAGTGCGCCGACGGCAGCGAAGATCGAGGCGATCGCCGACTTGTTCAGCCCGGCGTGCTCGCCGGAGCCGGGAACGGCCTCGCGCGCCTTGCGCTTGCCGAACCGCTTGGCGACCTTCCACACGCCCCAACCGAGCACCGCGTTGCGTCGATTGATGATCCCCATCTCCACTCCTTTCGCAGGTCGAGCCTACCAATGGTCTTTCCCAAGGCGCGTAACCCGCACCAAACACCAGAGCCGGAGGCTAAGACACGCGCAGCGGTCTTAGCCGCAGGCGAACTCATGCGTGCTGCGATCGCGAAGCAATCGCGGCGCGCACTTTCAGAACCGTTCGCCCAGAGTGGCTTGATGTGAAATTGCAGGCTGGCCGCCACGCTGCGGGCGGCCTGGGCCAATCAACAGAAGGAGGGATCGCTTGAGAACACATCCGTCCCCTGTTCCAGCTCGATATCCAAAACTTCAAGTCCAAATTCATCCGCAGTCGCGGCGCCACCCGCTCGATCGATCGTGAGGCTGCCGACCAACAACCGAACGCGCACACCGTCCCGAAGCACGTCCACGAACACGTTGAGCGTCCTGCCAGCGAGGTCGGTGGCTCCCGACACCTCGACCTTCAAGATCTGCGTGTCGCTCTCCCACTCCGCTTCGCCGCCAGCGTGGGCCTCTCCGACCGGGAAGCACGGAATCAGCCGGAGCTTGACTGTCGTCTCGCCCTTGGCGGCGTTCGTTCCTGACGCCGCCACCAGCGCGACCACAGCGACCAGGAGTAGCACTAGAGTCGAGTGGGCTCTTCTGATCTTCGCCTCCCTGCTCGATTATCCGCTTAGCGTTGCGGCGTGTCCAGTCTTCTCGAGCCGAGTTTCACATCAAGCCTCTCCCACCTAGGGCGAGTTCCGTACCGAGCGCGCAGGCGAGACCGCGTCTCGCCGGAGCGCAGAAAACGCGCGCCACTCCACAGACCGAAAAGAGGGGCCCGCGGGGAACCATCGGTTCCCCCGCGGCGATTTGCCTAAGGCTTCTTGCCGGTGGGTGGCCCATGGTCGTACGGGCCGGGAAGCTGCCTGTGCTTCGGCTTGGTCTTGCGGTGTGACCTTGTCGTCGGGTGCGTCGGATGCACCGGACGGCCGACCTGCGCGTGTCGCGCGGCCACGCTCGCGTCGCCGACGTAGTGCTTCTGATGGCCGAGCGCCTTTCCATGGCCCTTGCCTTTGAGCTTCCCTTGCGCGCCGTGTGGCTTCTCGGCCTTCGCCCCCGCACCATGTGCCTTCGCCGAGCTGCCGTGTGCCGTGATCGGAATGTGCTCCCGCGGTGCGGGCATGTTCGCGTCCGGCGCAACCGACTGGAAGACGGGCGTCGCCGTCTTCGCCGGCGTGTGCTTCGTCGCCTGGCGCACGCCCTCGTAGCCGGCTCCGCCGATGACGAGCCCGGTCGTAACCGCTGCCGCCGCCTTGAGCGCGAGCCCGGTGCCGACCGCCGCGCTGCCGCCGCCGAAGAAAGAGCTGAGCGAACCGGGGACCGGCACCAGCGCAAGCGACTTCAACGCGCCGCGCTGCGCGCGCTGCCGGCGCGCGAACGCCGCGCATTCGGAACATTCGCGCAGGTGCGCACGCAGCTGTCCGCGGTCTGCGCGCGGCAGGCGTCCGTCCAGCTGCCGTGAGATCGCAAACTCGGCCTCGCCGCACGTCAGCGAGCCCTCGAGCTGCTCACGAAGCGCACGGCGCGCACGGAAGATGAGCGTCTCCACGGCGCTCGTCGAGAGCTCGAGGATCTCCGCGATCTCCGTGTACGACCGTCCTTCGAGCTCGCGCATGACGAGCGCGGCCCGCTGGTTGAAGGCGAGGTGGCTGAGGGCGCGCCGGATGTCCTCCCCGCTCGGCGTCTCGTCGTCGACGATCGTGTCCGCGATGTCGTCCTCGAACGCGACCTCGGACGGACGTCTCGCCGAGTTGCGGAAGCGCTGGCGACACACGTTGTGGGCGATCGCGATCAGCCAGTTCTGCGGCTTCTCCGGACGGGAGCCCTTCTCGACGTACGAGCGGTACGCGTTCAGGAACGTCGTCTGGGTGACGTCCTCGGCGTCAGCCGGGTTGCGCATGACGGCCAGCGCGTAGCGGTAGACGTCGCCGACGTGGCGCTTGTACATGCGCTCGAAGGCTCGGTCCGGCCGTGGCCGCTGCGCCAGCAGGGGCGTCATGTCCTAGTAGATACCCGCTCGGGCCAAATCTTGCGTTATCTGACTTAAGGCAACGGAGGGAGCGGCGGGGGTTGAACCGGCAGAGAAGGCGGCTGAACGGGGAGCGGGAGCGCGGGCACGACGGCGGTGGCCGTCTGCTCAACAGTCGCCACCGCCGAGTCGACGGTCTCGGTGACCGCGGCCGTCGGGTTGGAGGAGGGTGCGGAGAGCGGCTGAGCCGAGCTTGCGGTCGCGGTCGGACTGGCGGACTGGCTCGGTGCGCTGCCGTTCATGTGCACTCGACCTGCTGAGCGCGACGCGAGACCGTGCCCACGCGCCGTAGGTCGATGCGCTGGCGCTGCATGCCGTTGCGCAGCCGACGACGAGTGGCGCGGCGCGGACACGCTCTGTGAGGTGGCCGTGCGGGTCGAGTGGTCGCCTCCGAGCCCGGTCGCGAACGAGCCCGCGACGAGCGCGACGGCGGCCTTGATGAGGAAGCCGGTCCCGATTCCACCGGCAGCGACGACGCCGCCGGTCTCGAACGCCTGAGCGAGGGACGCCGGGAGCGGGACGGCGCCGAGCGACCTGAGCGCGGACGCACGCACACGCAACGAGCGGCGCGCACGGAAGATCAGCGTCTCCACGGCCGCGACCGAGACGCCCAGCGTGTCGCCGATCTCCAGGTAAGACCTGCCCTCGAGCTCGCGCATGACAAGCGCAGCACGCTGGTTGAACGGCAGCCGACCGAGCGCGCGCAGCACTCCTTCGACGTTGGGGCGCTCGTCGTCCGGAATCGCGAGCTGGTCGAGATGATCTTCGAGCGGGACCTCCTTGACGCGCCGCGTCGAGCGCGCGTACCGCGAGCGCGCGACGTTGTGCGCGATCTTGATCAGCCAGTTGTGCGGCTTGAGGATCTCGTCGCCGCGCCGGTACGCGCGATACGCGTTCAGGAACGTCGTCTGCGTGACGTCCTCTGCATCAGCGGGATTGCGGAGCAGCGCGAACGCGTAGTGGTAGACGTCTTTGACGTAGCGGCGGTAGAGCTGCTCGAACGCCTCGTCGACGGCGAGGACGGGAACCTCGGGGGCCACCGTTGCCATGTTCTGAAAACGGTCGTCGCCGTTTTCCGGGTACTTGTAACATGATTTACAAGCAGTAAAACCAGCCAGGCGACCGTTCGACCTCCCACCCACGAAGGGCCGGAGTGTAAGCCGGGCGAAGCCGGCTTACGCGGAGGCGGGCTAATGCGGTGCGGCGACGCGCAGCATCGCCACACCGCACGGAAGAAAACCTCCGCCGATCTCCCTGGAGCGCGCGGGCCGAGCCCGCGCGGGAAGTGGTTAGGCGGTCGCCCTCGCGCGTTTGCGATTCGGGACGTGGATCGCGCGCCCCAGCGCGACGAGCCCTGCCTCTTTCACGGCTTCGGAGAGCGTCGGGTGTGCGGCCATGCCGTCCGCGACCGTCTCGACGGTCGCTTCCGCGTCGATCGCCACCACTCCGGCTTCGATCAGGTCGGTCACGTGCGGCCCGACCATCACGACGCCGAGCAGCTCCCCGTACCGCGTCTCGTGGATCGACTTCACCCAGCCGACCGTCTCGTTCTGCATCACGGCCCGCGCATTCGCAACCCACGGGAACATTCCGGTCGCGACGTCGTCGCCGTACTGCTCGCGCGCCTCGGCCTCGGTCAGCCCGACGCCGGCGATCTCCGGATCGGTGTAGATCGGCCGCGGAACGGCGCGATTGTCGACGACGGCTTCGTGGCCGCAGGCGTTCTCGGCCGCGACCTCGCCCTCCCGGAACGCGGTGTGCGCGAGCTGCCAGTACCCGGCGCAGTCGCCGACGGCGTAAATGTGCGGCACGGTGGTGCGGCGATGCTCGTCGGCGGCAATGCCCTTCCGCTTGTCGAACTCGACGCCGATGCTCTCGAGGCCGAGGCCCTCGACCGTGGGGCCGCGACCGACCGAGACGAGCATGAGGTCGGCCTCGACGGTCTCGCCGTCACCGAAGTGCACGGTCAGCCCGCCGCCCTGCTCTTCCACCTTCGTGCACTGCTTCTCGAGGTGCAGCGTGATTCCGCGCTTGCCGAGCTGCTTCGCGAGCTCCTTCGATGCGTCCGCGTCTTCCTGCGGGATCAGGTCCGGCAGCATCTCGATGATCGTCACCTCGCTGCCGAAGCGGTTGAAGATCGACGCGAACTCGCAGCCGATGATCCCGCCCCCGAGGACGACGAGGCGCTGCGGCACTTCAGTCTGCGCAAGCAGCCCGGTCGAGTCGACGCACTTCTCCGAGTCGAGGCCCTCGATCGGCGGCCGCAGCGGGAACGAGCCGGTCGCGATGATCGCCGTCTTGAAGGAGACGTCCTCGCCGCCTTCGACCGCGATCGTGTTCGCGTCCTTGAAGCTTCCGGTGCCCTTGACCCACTCCACGCCGTTCGCCTTGAAGAGCGACGCCACTCCCGAGGTCATCTGCTTGACGACGCCGGCCTTCCACTCGTTCGCCGTGCCGAACTCGAGCTGGAAGCCGCCGAGCTTGACACCGAGCTTGTCGAAGGTGTGCTCGGCCTCCTTCAGCGCATATGCCGTCTGCACCCACGCCTTCGTCGGGATGCACCCGACGCGCAGGCACGTTCCGCCCAGCTCGGGCTCTTGCTCGATGCACGCGACGCTCGCGCCCAGCTGAGCAGCGCGAATCGCGGCGGTGTATCCGCCCGGGCCTCCTCCGAGAACCGCTACGTCGACGTCCATGGGACCCAGGCGCCGCTTGTCGGCGCCGTCCTCAGGTCGCACGGGCTCTGCCCGTGCGACCGTCCGAAATGACCGGTCGACACGATTGAGTTCACACCCACGGCCCTAGGTTAGATCAGCGCGCATCGTCACCGTCCCGTCTTTCTGCTCGACGGCGCGAAAACCGAAGCGTTCGTACAGCTTCGTCATCCCCTGCTCGGCGCTCAGGCTGATCGCCGTGTGACCCTCCTGCTTCGCGCGCTCGAGCAGCGCCTCCATCAACTGGCCGCCAAGCCCACCGCCGCGTCGGCTCGGCACGACGGCGATCGTCAACTCGGGCGTCTGCTCGTCCACGAACCCGAACCCGGGTGCGCTCGCCGGGAAAAGGCGGTACCAGGCCGCGCCGATCGGGCCGGCCTCCCACGCGACGAGGCCCGCGTCACCGGGACGGCCCCAGTTGTTCACGTAGCGCGCGACCGGCAGGTCGGGGTCCTCGTTCAACCGCCAGTGGTACGCGTGCTTGAGCATGTCGCGGAGGAAGCGGACGTCCTGCGGTCCCGCCTGCCTGATCACGGCCCTGAGTCTAAGTCCGGTAAAGACAGCTCGCGCGCGGCCCAGGCCAGCGCGACCTCGCCCTGCAGCCGTTGGATCTCGCGCACCTTCGGCGCCGTCGCCGGTGCAGGCAACCCGGCGAGTGAAAGGAAGAACCCCGCCGTCAGCGCGGCGAAGCCCTGACTGTCGGAGACGATCTCCCAGGGCGCGGGCCCACCTTCGAGCCGCAGGCTCGGCAGCCACGCGACCACGTCGATGAGCGGGTTGCCGACGACCGCCCAGTTCCAGTCGACGAGCAGCGCTTGCCCACCGCGGAAGCAGAGGTTGTCACTGCGCACGTCCAGATGCAGGAACGCGTCGCCGGCCAGCTCGCACGCAGCCGAAGCCTCGGCGAGCGCGGGCAGGGCGGCAGCGAGCCACTCGGAGGAGCACAGACCGAGCGACAGGAACGGCGCCGGGGCCGCGGCAATTCGGGGCCACCCGTCGAGCCCCTCGAGCAACTCCTCCAGCCACCCGAGTCCCGGCGGCGGCGGCGTCGCGTGGATCTCATTGAGCGCGGAAAGGACCGCGTCGACGCCCTGCGACGGCCAGGGCGGGGGCCAGTGGGCGTCGGAGAGGTCCTCGATTGCGAGCAGCGTCTCGCCCTCGTCGTGCCAGCCCTGCAGCTCCGGGATGAACGGCGCCGTTACCGACGCGTACACGTTGTGCTCCTTGCGCAGCCAGCCCGCGGCCAGCTCGTCGAGCGCCACCTTCACGAAGACGGTGCGGCCGTCGGCGAGCTCGACGCGCGAGCGCGAGGTGTTGATCCCGTAGCCGCTCCCGGACGCCGGCTCCCAGCGCACGGGCTGCGCCCCCACCGCCTGCGAAACCTCAGCCGTCGGAAAGGTCACGGGGTGCCTCCATCGAGTGATTTCTCGCAGCACAGGCAAGAAGATGCCTTGTCCGGCATCTCAACGTGCGTGAAGAGGAACGATGAACAGCGGACCGAGTTCGGCAACGGCCTGAGGGCCCGCCTGCTCCGTCGCCGCGCGCTGCGATTCGGTCCTGGACGTGTCCGCCTTCCCGCGCCGCTCGTCCAACGGCCGTCGGCTCTCTAGTTACCCCGAGAGCTCTTGCGCAAGCTGAAGACGGTTTCCGTCAGGGTCGAACACGTCCAAAAGCCTGATCTCGCCGTGGAGCTCGAACACGACGCCCACGTCTACGCCGGCCGCTCGTAGCTCGTCCGCCGCTGCTTTCGCGTCCTCGACGTCGACGTGCGCGACACCGCCGTCGGCCTGCGGCTCACCGCGCGCGAGACCGATCTCAGCACCGTTGCGCTCGAGCGTCGTCCACTCGCCCTCCGCGTCGACGAAGGTTTCCGTGAAGCCGAGCTTGTCCTTGTAGAACGCACGCGCGGCGTCGAGGTCGCGGACCTGGTACCAGACCGTCACAGGGCGAGGCCGGGCTCCTCGAGGAACGCCTTCACGTCCCCGAGGAACTGGGCGCCCGTCGCGCCGTCGATCGCGCGATGGTCGCAGGTGAGCGTCAGCTCCATGCGCTGCCGGACGACGATCTCGCCGTCGACCACGACCGGTTTCTCCTCGGTCGATCCGACCGCGAGGATCGCCGCCTGCGGCGGGTTCAGCACGGCGATGAAACGCTCGATTCCGAACATCCCGAGGTTCGAAATCGTGAACGTTCCGCCGTCGAGGTCTCCCTGCTGGAGCTTGCCGCTGCGCGCGCGGTCGACGAGCTCGGCGCGCGCGGCCGCGATCTCGGCGATCGTCTTGCGCTCGCAGCTCGGGATGACGGGCACGACGAGCCCGTTCGGGATCGCGACCGCGATGCCGACGTTCGCGGCCGGATACAGCTCGATCGCGTCCCCTTTGTAGAGCGCGTTGACCGCACGGTGTCGCATCAGCGCCGCTGCGCAGACCTTGGTCAAGAGATCGGAGACGGTCGGCTTCACACCGTCGCCCTGCAGTTCGACGAGGCGTCCTCGGACTTCGAGTGCACGTCCCATGTCGACCGTGATGCCGAGCTGGAAGACGGGTGCCTGCCAGGCCTCCGTCAGGCGGCGCGCGATCGTCTTTCGCATCGACGAGAGCTGCTCGACCTCGACGTCTTCGGAGACCGGCGCCGGCGCGGCCTTCGGTGCGGGCGCGGCGCCGGCGGCGGCACGCTCGACGTCCTCGGCGACGACGCGTCCATCGGGTCCGGTCCCGGCGACGGCACTCAGGTCGATGCCACGCTCACGCGCGATCCGGCGCGCCAGCGGCGAGGCCTTGACGCGCCCGTTGACGGTCGACGACACCGTTTCTCTCGTCTGCGGTACCTGCTTTGGCCGCTCGGCTTCCTGTTTTTCCTCGCGCGGAGCCTCCTCGGCCTTCGTCTCGACTTGCTCGCCCTGCTCGCCGATCACCGCGATCGTCTTGCCGACTTCCACCTCGCCCTCGGCGACGGCGATCTTGAGCAGGACGCCCGACGCGTCCGCCTCGACCTCCTGCGTGACCTTGTCCGTGTCGAGCTCGTAGAGCGGCTCGCCCTTTTCGACCTGGTCGCCCTCGGACTTGAGCCATTTGACGATCGTCCCGGACTCCATCCCCTGCCCGAGGCGGGGGAGCTTGATCTCAGTTGCCATTACGACCGACCGTACGGCGGATTGCCTCGAGCACGTCGTCGGCGTGTGGAACGACCCACTCCTCCATTACCGGCGAGAACGGGAGCGGCACGAACTTCGCGCCGACGCGCTCGATCGGTGCGTCGAGCCAGTCGAACGCGCCGTACTGGATCACGGAAGCTACCTCCGCCCCGAAGCCCATGCGCGTCACCGCCTCGTGCGCGACGACGCAGCGATTCGTCTTCTTCACGGAGTTGATCAGCGCCTCCTCGTCCAGAGGCTGCAGCGTGCGCGGGTCGACGACCTCGACGGAGATGCCTTCGCCCTCCGCCTCCTTCGCCGCGCCGAGCGCCTCGTGCACGAGCCGCCCCGTGGCGATCACGGTCACGTCCTCGCCCTCGCGATGCACGCGCGCCTGTCCGAGCGGGATCGGCTCGAGCTCGTCCGGGACCTCCTCCCTCAGCCCGTACAGCGTCCGGTGCTCGAAGAAGACGACCGGGTTGTCGTCGTAGATGGACGACCAGAGCAGCCCGCGCACGTCGCTCGGGGTCGAAGCGAACACGACCTTCAGCCCGGGAATGTGGACGAACCACGCCTCCAGCTGCTGTGCGTGCTGCGCGCCCGGAGACCAGCCGGCGCCACCCTGCGTGCGGAAGGTCACCGGGACGGTCACCTGCCCGCCCGACATGTAGCGGTGCTTCGCGGCCTGGTTGACGATCTGCTCGGTCGCGAGCGTGAGGAAGTCCTCGTACATGATCTCCGCGACCGGGCGCATGCCTTGCATCGCGGCGCCGATCGCCGCGCCGGCGAGCGCCATCTCGGAGATCGGCGTGTTGCGCACGCGCTCGGGGCCGAACTCGTCGAGCATCCCCTGTGTCACGCCCATCGAGCCGCCCATCTCGGCGATGTCCTCGCCCATCACGAAGACGTCGTCGTCCTCGCGCATCGCGCGCGACAGCGCGTCGCGCACCGCCTCGCGGTAAGACAGCTCAGGCATCTGAGGCGCCGCTCGTCGGCGCCGACTTCAGGACGCGCGGGCTCTGCCCGCGCGTCCGTCTGCGCCGCCAACCAGGGACGTGTGAATCGACGTTACGCATAGACGTTCTTCAGCGCGTCCTCCGGCTTGGGGTCGGTGCCGTTCTTCGCGAACTCGACCGACGCTTCGACGATCTCCTGCACCTCGCGGTCGATCTCCTCGACCTCGTCGTCCGGCAGCTCGAGCTTCGCGCGCAGGTGCTCGAGCGGGTCCCGCTTCTCGCGCGTCTCCTCGAGCTCCTCCTTCGAGCGGTACACCTGCGGATCGCCGATGTAGTGGCCGACCAGCCGGTACGTCTCGACGGCGAGGAAGACCGGGCCCTTGCCGCCGCGCGCGTGCTCGAGCGCGCGCCGCGTCGCCTTGTAGACGGCCTCGACGTCCTGGCCGTCGACCTTGACGGCCTTCATGCCGTAGGCGACCGCGCGCTGCGAGATGTCTTCGATCGGCATGTGCTGCCAGCCCGGAGTCGACTCGGCCCAGTGGTTGTTCTCGCACACGAAGACGGCGGGCACCTCCCACAACTGCGCGAGATTGAGCGATTCGTGGAACGTGCCGATGTTCGTCGCGCCGTCGCCGAAGAACGCAACCGCGACGCGCGGCTCGCCGCGGAACTTGAAGGCGAGCGCGGCGCCGACGATCCCGGGCAGGCCGCCGCCGACGACGGCGTTCGCGCCCATATTGCCGCGCTCGACGTCGTAGAGATGCATCGAGCCGCCGTAGCCGTGGGAGCAGCCCTCGAGCTTCCCGTACAGCTCCGCCATCAGCTCGTTCGGCGTCGTGCCCTTGGCAAGCGTGTGGCCGTGCGCGCGGTGCGTCGAGGCGATGATGTCGCCCTCCTCGAGCGCGCGGCAGACGCCGACGGCAACCGCCTCCTGCCCGATCGCGACGTGCAGGAAGCCGGGCAGCTCGCCCGCGCGGAAGCGCTCCTCGACCTTCTCTTCGAAGCGCCGGATCAGGAGCATCTCGCGGAAGAAGTCGCGGAGATCCGACTGCGAGAGCGTCCCTTTCTGCTCAACCTTCGCCACGAGACTGAGTTTATGCTGCGACCCTTGAGACTGGTCGAACGTTTCAACGAGCTCGAGCGCGACCTGCCTAGCGGCTGGACGGACGCGCGCTTCTCCTTGACGGTGGCGGACGACGCACGCTGCGACCGCGCCGCTGCGCTGCTGGGGCCTGCAAACCCGGGACGCCTCGGGAAGAGGATCCGCTTCACGACGGCACGGCGCGGTGCGGGCATCGGCCCGGAGGCGATCCGCCGATTGCTGCGCCGCCTCGACCACGATGGGATCCGCGGCGAGCTGGAGCTCGTAGGAGCGCAGGAGGCCGCACCGGCCGAGGCGCCCGAGCGTCGCAGCCTCCGGAGCGCGTGGGAGCGCGCGCTCGCGAGCCTGCCGCCCGACTGGAGCGACGTCTACGCCGAGGTGCGCTTCGACTCGACGGACTACGTCGAGCGAGCCGCGTTGCTGCTCGCGCCGCTCAACCCCGCTCGCTACGGCGGCCCGGCGGCGCTGCGCTTTCGCTGCGCGCACCATTTCGGGTACGGCGTCTCCCCCGAAATGGCGGCGCGTTGCTTCGAGCGCTGCGACGAGGAAGGGATCACCGGCGAGGTCGAGATCCTGCGCGCACTCTCCGACACCAATCCGGTCGGAACGCAGGGCCCGGTCTGGCTGGTGGGCGGCCGCGCGGTGTGAGCCCCGACCCGGTCTCCTGGTTCCTGATCGAGCCCGGCTGGACGGTGGTCGACTCGAACGGTAAGGAGGTCGGCTCGGTCGACGAGGTCGTCGGCGACTCCAGCGACGACATCTTCAACGGCCTCTCGATCTCGACCAGCATCCTGGGCAAGCCGCGCTACGTCCCGTCGGAACAGGTCGCCGAGATCACCGAGGGCCACGTGCGCTTGACGCTGTCGAAGGACGAGGTCGGCCGCCTCGGCGAGTACCAGGAGCCGGCGACGACCGCGGAGATCCTCCCCGAAGAAGCGGGCGCGATCAGGCGGGTCGAAAGCGCTGTGGAAGCACCGATCCATTCGCATCGGGAGCGGCTGAACCTCCTGACGCGAATCCGGCACGCGCTGCGCCGCCTCTTCGTGCGCTAGCCGATCGTCGCGGCGAGCTCGCGCGCGAGGGTGCGCGCGTCGCGTTCGGACGACGCGACGACGAGCACCGTGTCGTCACCCGCCAGCGTGCCGACGACACGCTCGTGGCCGAGCTGGTCGAGTGCGCGCGCGATCGCCGGCGCCGCACCCAAGTCGGCCTGCAGCACGACGATGTTTCCCGCCGGGGTGACTTTCCGGCCGAACTGGCCGAGCACGCTGTTCAGCGCCTCGGCGGGATCGGTCCGCCGCGCGGCGTTCGGGAGGACATAGCGTGGGCGGCCGAACTGGTCGTGGGTCTTCTCGAGGCCGAGCTCCCGGATGTCCCGCGAAATCGTCGCCTGCGTGACGGCGCAGCCCGAGTCCGCCAGCGCGTCGAGCAGCTCGAACTGCGTCCCCACGCGCTTGCGGGAGACGATGCTCTCGATCAAGCGATGCCGTTCCGCCTTGGGCAGCTGCATAGAACGAGCATACGTATGCAGGGTTTCCGACGAGGGCCGCTTGGTAGAACATCACACCAGTGCTGCGTAAGTTGCTCTGGTCAGGTCTCTACGGCGCGCTCGGCGCTGCCGCGACGATCGTCTCGCGTCGCACTGCCACGCGGATCTGGCGTACGCTCACGGGCGAGGAGCCTCCGACGAAGAAATGACCACCGCTGATCAGAAAGTCGAGCGCGCGGCGAACAAGCTGCAGCGGCTCGCGAACCAGCTAGCGGGCCAGGGCGGCGTGAAGGCGAAGCTCGCCGAGCCGCTCGCGGAGGACGCGGACCTGATCCGCAAGATGAAACCCAGCCTGATCAAGGCGCGCGCGAAGGGAGAGGCGCCGACCAACCAGCAGCCCGGGCGTCCGACGCTGGCGCCGTCGAGCCCGCAGCTCGGCAAGCGGCCGAAGCGCAAGGGAGGCGGCGGCCCGAACCCGTGGCTCGTCGTCGGCGTCGCGCTCGCGGCCGGCATCGTGCTGGCGAAGTGGATCGACTGGAGGGGACATGCCCACCCACGAGACTGACTCCCAGGGCGTCGGCGCGGCGGTAAAGGAAGTCGCGGAGCGCGCCAGCTCGATTGTCCGGCTGGAGCTCGAGCTCGCGACGCTGGAGGTCAAGCGCAAGGTCGTTGCGCTCGGGCTCGGGATCGGCTTTGCGATCGGCGCCGCGGTGATGCTGTTGTTCCTCGTCGGCTTCGCGTACGCGGCGGCGGCTGCGGCGCTGGCGCTCGTCATGCCCACTTGGGCGGCGCTGCTCGTGGTGACCGGCATCATCTTCGCGAAGGTGTTGCTGCTCGGGCTACTTGCCGTGAACCGGATCCGGAAAGGGACGCCGCCGGTGCCGGAGCAGGCGATCCGCGAGGCGAAGCTGACGACCGAGGCGCTGAAGTCGAATGGCCGGTAGCAACTCACGCACCGTCGCCGACCTGCAGCGCGAGATCGCGACGGAACGCGAACAGCTGGCTGATGCCGCGGAGACGCTGCGCGAGAGCCTCGGCGAGGCCACCGACATCCGCGGCAAGTTGCGCGCCAACCTTCCGGCCGCGGCGATCGGTGCGCTCGGCGTCGGCTTCCTGCTGGCCGGCGGCGTCGGTGCGACGGCGCGCCTGATCTTCCGGCGCGGGCGCGAAGACGAGACGAAGGCGAAGGTCGGTCGCTTCCGCCTTGTCGACCGCGACTGAGCACCCCGCGCGGGTAGGCCGGAAAGCGCGCTCGCCCGGGCGCCGGAGCCGCAGCGAGTGGCTGGCGGCGCTCAAAAGCAGCTTCCGCGAGTTCATGCGCGACGACTGCATGGGCCTTTCGCAGCAGATCGCCTACAGCTCGCTGCTGGCGTTCTTCCCGGCGGTGGCGTTCCTCGTCGGCGCACTGGGGATCTTCCATCTCTTCGACGACGTCGAGCAGCTGCTCGACCCGATCGCGCCGAACGGCGTGATCCGGTTCATCTCCAGCCTGCAGCAGGACTCGAAGGGCGGCGCGTCGGTCGCGGCGTTCGTGATCGGCTTCTTCGGCGCGGTGTGGGCGGCGAGCGGCGCGATGGGCTCGGTCGTCAAGGCGGTCAACCGCGCCTACGAACTGCAGGAGACGCGGCCGCTCTGGCGCGTGCGCATGATCGCGATCGTCCTGGTCGTCTCAACGGGCATCGCGACGGCGGGCGTCTTCCTGCTCGTCGTCGTCGGCGGCTCGCTCGGCGACGCGATCGCGAAGAAGGCGGGCCTGGGCGGCGCGTTCCAGTGGACCTGGGCGATCCTGCGCTGGCCGGTGACGTTCTGCGCGATCCTGCTCTTCTTTGCGCTCGTCTACTACCTCGCGCCGAACAAGCAGGTGCGGAGCTGGAAGTGGATCACGCCGGGCTCGCTGCTCGGGGGCCTGCTCTGGCTCGCCCTGTCGGCGCTGTTCGCGCTCTACGTCACGTTCGCCGGGAACTACACGAAGACGTACGGGACGATCGCGAGCGGCGTGATCCTGCTCCTCTGGCTGAATTACTCCGCGTTCGCGCTGCTCTACGGCGCCGAACTGAACTCAGAGCTCGAACGGCAGGCCGACGCCCACGCCCGGACCGGCCTCGTGAAGCCTGCTAGCCGGGGAACCTGACGGTCAGCGCACCGCGGAGCTTTTTGGTCTTGTCCGACCGGTACGTGTAGAAGCCCGGCACGAGCGTCACCGTCCAGGTGACCTTGCCACGCGTCTTCACGCCCGTCTTCTTGTTCACTCCCGGGCCGGACAGGTGGAAGTTGTCCGTCTTGCTGCGGTCGTTGACGGTGAACAGCGCGGGCCCCGGCAGCGCGGACTTGGGGCTCAGCGAGATCTTGCGACCCGGCCCGACGCTACCCGTGAACGCGGTCCGCGCGATCGCCCCAGCCAGGAAATAGCCGCGCATCGTGCTCGCGTGGGCGTCGCAGATGTAGGCGTACCGCCCCTCGCCGATCGTCACCGTCCAGGTTGCCTCTTGCTTGTCGCCGATCGGCGTCGACATGTCGACTCCCGGCCCTTTCAGGTGGAAGTTGTGCGCCTCCGAGCGGTCGCTGACGGCGATGTCGTAGGTGCCGGGCTCGAGCTGCGCGACGAGATTTCCGGATGCGTCGCGCAGCGAGATGACGAATGCGTCGTTCGTCCCGACGACCGCGACCAGCCGCGGGTTATCGGCCTGGGCGACCGCCGACGGAAGGACCAGAGCTGCGAGCAGGGTGACGAGCCCGATTCGACCGGTCATGCTCGGACTCTACGGCAGCCTCCGCCGTTCGGATTTGCCGCAGGGCCGCGCCCGTCGCGATCAGCAGGAGCCCGACCAGCGCCGTGATCCAGAGCCGATCCCCCGTGAAGGGAAGCGTGGCCGACCGCGCCGTCGAGGCCAGCACTCCCCGGGAGTTGCCGTCGCCGCGGGACGAGGACGCCACCTTGCCCGTGGCCTCGCCCGTCGCCGGCGGCTGAGCCGCGGGGCCCGCGACATCGACGTGCGCCGACGGTTGGCGCGGGTCCGAGACGGGAGTCTTCGGATCCCCAGGCGGATTCGGATTGGGCGGCGGCGGCGGATGACTCCCGCCGCAGCTCCCCGCGCGCCGACCCTTGAGCGCATGGACGTCGACCTCGTGGCCACCGGAGCAAGGCGACGCCTTGTGCGGCTGGCTGTTGCCCGGGCCGTGCAGCACCGTGCTGCCGGGCGCACCGTTCTTGGTCGCGATCTCGCCGGCGGTCTGGCCGTTGCCGTACTGCTTCGTCTGGTTCGACGACGCCGCGGCGTGTGTGTCCTTCGCCGTGTCGCTCGAGGGCTTCACGCCCTCGCTCGGCGCCGCAGACTGTGCCGCCACCGTCGTGGTTGCTTGCTCCGCCGCGGGCGGCGTGTCCTTTTTCTCCTGACCCGGCGCGTTCCCCGAGTTCCCCGGGGCCACGTCGCTCGAGACCGGGTTACCGGCGTTGCCGCCGTTCCCGTTTCCGTTGCCGTTTCCGTTCCCCGCGGACGCCGAGCCGGCGAACGCGAGGACGCCTAGAACGAGCACACAGGTGCCCAGTCGCCGCATGTTCATGCTCCCCCTTCCCCGCGTCTCACGTTAGTGAGGAAGGCGCACTTGTCCAGTGGATTTACAAACAAGAAGGGCGGCCGGTGGGCCGCCCTTCTGAGTTGGTGTTGAGCCGGGTCTACGCCGTGACGCGCGTCTGATACCGCAGCGTCAGGCCGAGCGCGATCACGCCGAGTGCCGCGGCGACGACGATCCAGAGCGGAAGCCCGGTGAAGGGCAGGACGCCCCCGCCGACCGCCTGGATGGCACCGAGGACGCCGCCCTGCGGGCCCGCGTTCCCGTGTCCGGCCGCCGCGGTCGCGCCGAGGACGCCGCCCTGCTGTGCAGGTGCGGCCCCGGTCACGGTCGGGCTGGTCGCCGTCACGTTCGTGTTGGACGTGGTGTTGCTCGTGTTACTGGTCGTGCCGCCGGTCTGCGACACGCAGCCCGCGGCCGAGTAGCTCTTCGCCGCGTGGACGTCGACCGCGTGCTTGTGCTTGCAGTCGGTGACCTTGTGCGGCTGGCTGTTGCCCGGTCCCGTCAGCGTCGTGCCCGAGGGCGCGCCGTTGCCGTTGGCGACCTGCGCCGCCGTCGAGCCGTTGCCGTAACGCTTCGAGGCGTCGGCATGCGCCGCCGTCTGCGCGGTCGCAGCGCTGGAGCCGGTCGATGTGCAGCTGGCGCCGCTGCCGGTGCCGCCGCCGGTCGTGCAGGACGTGTTGTGGTTGCCGTGAGCGGTCGAGCTCGTCGGCTTGACGCCGGACGTGGACGCGTCCGCATTCGCGTCCGCGCCGCCCTGGGTGCTCGTCTTCTTGACCTGGCCTGGCGCGTTCGCCGAGTTCCCGTGTTCCTGGGAAGCGGTGGGGGTCGCGGAAACGGTCTGCGTGCTGCCGGCGCCCTGCGTGCCGTTGCCGTTATCCGCGAGAGCCGAGCCCGTGAGTGCGATCCCCAGCGCCGACACGAGCGTGCTCGCGAGGGCCGCAGTGCGCCTCGTCATCTCGTTCTCTCCTCGTTTCGAGCTATATGCCACAGTGGCCTAACGCGGAAAGAACAGCGCAACAAGCCGTATGGATACGGCTTCTAATCGATATTTCCCTGCTTAGGCGCGGAGCTGAGCGCCGAAATCGGCCTCGAGGCGCTCGACGATGCGGTTTCTGAGCTCCGCGGCGTCCTCGTCGGTCAGCGTTCCCTCGGAGGACTGGAACGACACCGAGAAGGCGATCGACTTCTTCCCCGCTCCGATCTGGTCGCCCCGGTAGACGTCGAACGGGCGCATCTCGCGCAGCTCGGCGCCGGCCGCCTCCCGCGCGGCCGCGACGAGCTCGCCCGCCAAAACGTCCTCGTCGACGACGAAGGCGAGGTCCTGCCGGACAGGCGGGTACGTGATCACGTCCTCGTAGTGGACGACGTCCGGGACAGACGCAAACAACGTCGATAGGTCGAGCTCGAAGATCCCCCAGCTCCCGTCGAGCTGCGCCGGGTGGAGCTCGCCGACCCAGCCGGACTCGAAGCGCGCCGCCTTGCGCGGATGGAGGAACGGCTGCGGTGCAGGCTCCACGCGCAGCTCGACCTTGAGCGCCTCGTGCAGCGTCCGGACGGCGCCCTTCGCCCGGTCGAAGCCACCCGACGCGATCGCGCCGAGGCGCCAACGCTCGTCCGGCAGCTTCTGGCCCGAGGGGAGATAGACGCGCGCGATCTCGAACAGCGCGACGTCGTCGGCGCCCCCGTCGACGTTGCGCTGCGCCGACTCGATCAGCCCGCAGCGGAGCGTCGTGCGTAGGACGGCCTGGTCGGCACTGAGCGGCTCCGGCAGCCGCAGCGCGCCCGGATCGTCGTCTTCCGGGACGAGGCTCCAGTTGTACGCCTCGGAGAAGCCGCAGCCGAGGAGCACATCCTCGACGGTCCGCCGTAGCCGCTGCTCCTTCGAGAGCCGCCCGAACATGACGGTGCGCTGCGGCAGCGTGAACGGAACCTCGTCGAGCCGGAACCGCGCCACCTCCTCGACGAGGTCAGCCTCCCGCGTGACGTCGCGCGCGCGCCAGGTGGGGACGGTGACCGTCCAGTCCGCCGCGACGTCGAAACCGATGCGCTCGAGGATCGCACGCTGCTCGTCGGGCTCCGTGCGCAGGCCGACGAGCAGATCCGTGCGCTCCGGCCTCAGGTGCACGACGGGGCGTTCCGGCAGCTCGCGCCGCGCGTCGATGTCACCGGTCCAGCGCGCGCCGGCGTGCTCGACCAACAGCTCGGTCGCGAGCTTCGCGGCCTGTTCGGCGAGGTATGGGTCGACGCCCTTCTCCCACCGGTTCGAGCCTTCGGTGCGGAGCCGCAGCCGCTCGGACGAGCGGTGGATCGCCAGCGGCTCGAAGTTGGCGGCCTCGAGCAGGACATCCGTCGTCTGCTCGTCGACCTCGCTCTCGAGCGAGCCCATGATCCCGGCGATCGCGACGGCGTGCTCTGCGTCCGCGATCACCAGGTCGCGCTCGTCGAGCGCGCGCAAGGTGTCGTCGAGCGTTCGCATCTGCTCGCCCTTGCGGGCACGCCGAACGACGATGCGGCGTTCGCCGAGCTTCGACTGGTCGAAAGCGTGCAGCGGGTTGCCGAGCCCGAGCATCACGTAGTTCGTGATGTCGACCACGTTCGAGATCGGACGCATGCCGGCCGCGAGCAGGCGCGCCTTCAGCCACGGCGGCGACGAGGCCATGCGAACCTCGCGGAAGGTCCGCCCGATGTAGCGCGGACAGCCGTCGTAGTCCTCGATCTGCACGTCCACCGGCTCGTCGCCGGCACGCGGAGGATCGACACCAGGCGGCGGCCCCAGCTCGGTGCCGAGCAGCGCCGCGACCTCGCGTGCGATGCCGTACACGGACAGCAGGTCCGGGCGGTTGTGTCCGGTCTCCAGCTCGAGCACGTCGTCCGAGAGCGGCAGCACGTCGGCGAGCGGCGTCCCGGGCTCCGGCCCGTCGTCGAGGACGAGGATGCCGCCGTGCTCGACACCGAGCTCGAGCTCCCGCTCCGACAGGATCATCCCGTCGGAGACGGTGCCGCGCAGCTTCGCCTGCTCGAGCCTCTGGCCGTCCGGCAGGACCGCGCCGGGCAAAGCCACCGCGACGGTGGCACCGGGGCCGAAGTTCCACGCGCCGCACACGATCTGCCGCGGCTCGGCGTCGCCGACGTCGACGCGGCACAGCTGCAGGCGGTCGGCATTCGGGTGCTTGCCGGCTTCGACGACGCGGCCGACGCGGTACAGGCCGAGGTTGCCGTTCGCATCGGGCACGCCGCGCTTGACGATCCGGTCGACCTCGCAGCTCGCGATCACGAGCCGCGCGGCGACGTCCTCGACCGGCACGTCGAAAGCGACGTAATGGAGGCGCAGGTCGGGCAGGCCGTTGCGCAGCATGGCGATGCGGTCGATGCCCAGCCCGAACGCGAAGCCGGACCAGCGCTCGGGGTCGTAGCCGACCTGCTCGAACACGTTCGGATCGACGACGCCGCAGCCGCCCATCTCGATCCAGCCCGACCACTTGCAAACATTGCAGCCGCTGCCGGCGCACAGAAAACAGGACACGTCGAACTCCGCAGACGGTTCCGTGAACGGGAAGAAGCTCGTGCGCACGCGGACGTCGCGCTCCTCGCCGAAGAGGATCCTCGCAAGATGCAGCAGCGTCCCCTTCAGGTCGGCGAGCGTGATCGTGCGGTCGACGGCGAGGCCCTCGACCTGGTGGAACGTCGGCGTGTGCGTCGGGTCCGGCGTGTCGCGGCGGTAGCAGCGCCCGAGCGAGACCATGTACACCGGTGGCTCGTGCGACTGCATGTACCGGATCTGGCCCGGCGACGTGTGCGTGCGCAGGACGACGTCGTCCTCGAGGTAGAACGTGTCGATCGGCGAGCGGCTCGGGTGCCCTTCCGGCGTGTTGAGCGCGTCGAAGTTGTGGTAGACGTCCTCGACCTCAGGCCCGTCGAAGACCTCGTAGCCGAGCCCGCGGTCGAGCTCGGTTCGGTCGAGCTCGGCCTCGCGGGCGTCGAAGGCGGCCTCGAGGCGCTCTCGCACTGCGTTGAGCGCCATCCCGCTCTCGCGGTCGCGGACGCCCCGCAGCGCCTGTTTCAGCTCGCTCTTGCGGCCGAGGTAACGGACCCGCGCGTCGTCGAGCGCCGCGCGAGTGGACGCGGCCGCGATCGCGCCTTGAGCTTCGCGCTCGAGGGCCTCGACGTCCACGGCGGCGACTGTAACGGATCGTTTCTGCATGCCTTTCCTCCTTTCGCGGTCCAGGGCGGTAGCTCTGCAAAGCCCCGGCTCGTGGAGGACGGTGGCTGCGCGCGCGCTAGCTCCCGTCCCGGGCGAGCCGGGGCGGGATAAAGGCGAAGGTCGCGCGTGTGTACACCGTGGTGGAACCATATAGGCGTCGACTTGGCGACGCCGCATAGAGGCTGCGTGGGCTTCGCCCGCGCAGCCGTCTAATCCACAATCAAGGAGCGAGAACTTGCCGAAGCTTCACAACTGCGACGAAAGAGCTGTCGTGTCGAGCCCGTACGACCCGATTGCCGAGTTGTACGACCCGTGGAGCGCGAGCGTCGTCGAGGACGTTGCCTTTTACATGGAGGAGGCGCGCCGCTCGGGCGGGCCGGTCCTCGAGCTCGGCGTCGGCACGGGGCGCATTGCCGTCCCGATCGCGGCGGACGGGATCCGGGTGATCGGGATCGACTCCTCGCGGGGAATGCTCGACGTGTGCGCGCGCCGCGCCGCGCTCGCCGGCGTCGAGGTCGACCTGCGCGTCGGCGACCTGCGCGAGCCCCCGGTCACCGAGCGGGTGCCACTCGTGATCTGTCCCTTCCGCTCGATGCTGCACATGCACACCGACGAGGAGCGGCGCCGCGTGCTCAGCGCGGTGCACGAGCTGCTGCTGCCGGACGGCCGCTTCGTCTTCGACGTCTTCACTCCGGGTGCGGAGGACATCGCCCAGACCCACGACCGCTGGCTGGAGCGCGAGCCCGGCATCTTCGAGCACGCAGTCTGGGACGAGGTTGCACGCACGCTGACATTGACGGTACGCGGCCCGGACGGCGAGACGACGATGGCGCTTGCGTGGCTGGCGCCCGACGAGTGGCACGCGCTGCTCGAGGAGAGCGGCTTCGAGGTCGAGGAGTGCTATGGGTGGTTCGACCGCACGCCGTTCACCGGCGGCGACGACTCCGTCTGGATCGCCCGCCGAACTGCCGGCGCTCGTACAGCGCGATCGTTCCGGCCATCGCGACGTTGAGCGACTCGACGCGCGACGTCGAGATCGTCGCCTGTACGTCGCAGCGCGCGAGCAGCTCGTCGGGCAGACCCTCGCGTTCGGATCCGAGCACGAACGTCGAGTAGCGATCGAGCTCGACTTCCTCGAGTGGCTGACCTCCCTGCGCAACCAGCGCGACAGAGCCCGCCGGAAGGTCGAAGCCGAGCAGCGGCACCCGAAACGTCGAGCCCATCGCCGCCCGCAGAGCTTTCGGCCCGTAGGGATCGGCGCAACCATCCGACAACATCACTGCCGCGCCGAAGGCGTCCGCGGAGCGCAGCAGAGCCCCGACGTTGCCCGGGTCGGATACGTGCCAGAGTGCCAGCCTCGTGTCGGCGGAGTCGGAAGCTTCGCGCCGGCGGAAGACGCCGATCACGCGCGGCGGATGCCCGAGCGTCGACACGTCGGCGAGCAGCGCCGGCTCGACGTTCTCGCCCGCGACGAGCAGGTCGACCGCCTCGCAGCCGGCGTCGAGCGCCGCGTCGACGAGATCCTCGCCCTCCGCGACGAACAGACCGAGCTTGTCGCGCCAGCGGCGCTCGTGCAGCTTGCGGACGAGCTTGAGCTTCTCGTTCTCGCGGGAGGTGATCACACGTGCCAGTCGAGCCACGCGCCGTGGAAGTCCGCGTAAGCAAGCTCGCGTCGATGGCTGCCGGGCCACAGTTGGACAACTAAGCCCCAGTAGTGATGCGAACCGGTTGCGGGCCGTGTGGACGTGACGTATGCAAGTCTTCCGTCCGCACCTGCTCGTTCGAGGGCATCGCGCACCGCCTGCCGCCCTGCCTCGTCCACGTAACCGAGCGCCGCTGAGTTGAAGACGACCGTCAGCGCGCCGTCGTCACGCCGCGCCAGCTCGTGCGGGAGCAACTCGACGAGGTCGCCGCGGACGAGCTCCAGCGGTTCGTCACGCACCGCCTCCGAGGCGGCATCGAGTCGCGCGAGCCGGTCGTCCTGCCCCGCCCACACGAACGACTTCAACAAGAGCAAGTCGCCCGGATCCCGGAGATCGAGCGGGTTGCGGTCGATTCCAACCCGGCGTCGCACGCGCGGCACGACGCGTAACAGCTCGGCCGGCACACAACCGCGCTCCTTCCCCGCCAGCTCGAGGGCCGCGGTTGCCGCTCCCCATTCGCCGGCCCCGTAGCGGTAGCGATAGCGGTCCCAGAGCAAGAGTAGCCCTGCGCTCGTCCCGAGCTCGACGAAGTCGAGCGCCTCCGCTCCGCTCCACCGAGCGAGCTCGAGAAAGCACGGCAACAACGCCCAAGCGCGCTGCACCTCGTTCGTCTGAATCTCGACTTCGGCGACGTACCGGCCCAGGAACGACGCTTCACGCTCGAGGACAGCGTCGACGTCGTCCCATCCGGCCCGGCCTTCCAGGACGAGCCGGTGCATACCGGCGAGCAGCCGCAGGGCCGCGTCCCGCCGCGGCGGCGACTCGATCAGCTCCGCGACGCGCGCGTCGTCCGCGAGCCGCCGGCAGAGATCCGCGTAGAGAGGCGAGCGCCCCTCCGCTTGGGAGGCCTGGTGGAGGAAGACTTCGCGGTGCTGCGTCAGGCCGACAGCGCGGACTTCGCCCGCTCGGCGATCTGACCGAACGCCTGCGGGTCCTCGACGGCCAGGTCGGCGAGCACCTTGCGGTCGAGCTCGATCTCCGCCTTCTTCAGCCCGGCGATGAACTGGTTGTACGAGAGCCCGTTCGCGCGCGCACCTGCGTTGATGCGCATGATCCAGAGGCGGCGGAACGTCCGCTTCTTGTTCTTCCGGTCGCGGTACGCGTAGGTGAGCGAATGGTCGACCTGCTCCTTCGCGTACCGGTACGAGGACTTCTTCAGCCCCCAGTAGCCCTTGGCCTGTCCGAGGACCTTGCGCCGCTTCTTGCGCGATGCGACGGAGCGCTTGACCCGCGGCATTAGCGCTTCCCCCTTCCGCCCAGCAGCTGCCGCACGGCCTTCGTGTCGACGCCTGCGACCGGCGTGTCCTTCCTGAAGCCACGCTTCCGCTTCGAGGTCTTCTTCGTCAAGTTGTGGCTCTTCATCGCGCGGCGGCGCAGCAGCTTGCCGCCGGCGGTGACCTTAAACCGCTTCTTGACGCTGCTCGATGTTTTCGTTTTGGGCATCTTCCCTCTTCATCCCCGCGTTCTTCGTGGGCCCCAGCACCATCACCATGTTGCGGCCGTCGAGCAGCGGCTGCGACTCGATCTGACCGACCTCGCTGACGTCTTCGGCGAGACGCATCAGCAGGTCGCGGCCACGCTCGGGATGGCTCGTCTCGCGGCCCCTGAACATGATCGTCACCTTGACCTTGGCGCGCTGGTTCAGGAAACGCTCGACGTGCCCCTTCTTCGTGTTGTAGTCGTGAACTCCGATCTTGGGCCTGAGCTTGATCTCCTTGATGTTGATCTGCGTCTGATGCTTCCGGGCGAGCTTCGCCTTCTGCTCCTGCTCGTAGCGGTACTTCCCGTAGTCCATCACCCGTGCGACGGGCGGATCTGCCTGCGACGCGACCTCCACCAGGTCGAGCCCCTTGTCGAAGGCGTACTGCATCGCCTCCTTCGTGGGCTTGATCCCGAGCTGAGAGCCGTCCTCGTCGATGAGCCGTACCTGAGAGGCGCGGATGTAGTCGTTGATCCGGGCCTGCGGGACGGGCCTCGACGGCGGCTCAACCGTTCGCCTCGGCCTCAAAGAGCTATCACCAAACTAATCTGAATCCTTTCTGTAAAACGACAAAACCGCTGCAAGCAGCGGCCCAGGAATCCTCGTCGTTGCGACTCGGTTGAACCCCGCTGAGCTCAAGCTCGCGAGGTGAGGAACGTGGGCGCTCCTACTTGCAGGCTCACAGAGTAGCAACCTCACGAATTTCGGCACGAAGCGCTTCGAGGGAGAGGGTGATTTGCTCCCCGCCCCGCTTCCGGACGGCCAGCGACTCGTCCGACTCCTTGTCCCCGTAGACCACGACGTACGGGATCTTCTCGAGCTCGGCGTCGCGGATCCGCTTGCCGACCGTCTCGTCCCGCTCGTCGATCTCCACGCGCAGCCCCTCGAGCTTCTCCTGCAGTCCGTGAACCGCGGCACGGTGATCCTCTCCCACGGAGACGAGCCGCACCTGCACGGGCGCGAGCCAGACCGGAAAGGCGCCGGCGTAGTGCTCGATCAGGATCGCGATGAAGCGCTCGAACGAGCCGTAGAGGGCGCGATGGATCACGAAGACCGGATGCTCCCTGTTGTCCGGCCCGACGTACGTGAGCCCGAACCGCGCCGGCATCTGCCGGTCGAGCTGGATCGTCCCGAGCTGCCACGAGCGGCCGAGGACGTCCAGGGCGTGGACGTCGATCTTGGGCCCGTAGAACGAACCCTCCCCCGCGCCGACCTCGTACGGAATCTCGTTGCGCTCGAGCGCCGCGGCGATCTCGCCCTCGGCGAAGTCCCACTCCTCGTCGCTTCCGAGCTTGTCGTCCGGCCGCGTCGAGAACTCGGCGCGCGCGTCGAGCCCGAACAGCCCGTACAGGTAGCGCAGATACGCAACGCAGCCGTCGAGCTCGCTCGCGATCTGCTCCTCAGTGCAGAAAATGTGCGCATCGTCCTGCGTCACGTAGCGCACGCGCGTCAGGCCGTGTAGCGCGCCGGCGAGCTCGTTCCGGTGCAACGGCGCCGCCTCGGCGTAGCGCAGCGGGAGGTCGCGGTAGCTCCGCAGCGCGCTGCCGAAGAGCAGCATGTGCCCGGGGCAATTCATCGGCTTGATCCCGTACAGATGCTCGTCGTCGATCGGGATCAGGAACATGTTCTCGCGGAACTTGTCCCAGTGGCCCGACGTGACCCAGAGCGCCTTGTCGTAGATCAGCGGCGTCCGGACTTCGACATAGCCACGTTTGAGGTTCTCGCGCCGGCGCAGGTCCTCCAGCTCGTTCCAGATCGCCATCCCCTTCGGGTGCCAGAACGGCGAGCCCGGCGAGTGCTCGTCGAAGTGAAAGAGGTCGAGCTGCGCGCCCAGCCGCCGATGGTCGCGACGCTTCGCCTCCTCGATCCGCTCGAGATACGCGTCCAGATCGGCCTGGGAGTAGAAGGCCGTGCCGTAGATCCGCGTCAGCTGCGTGTTCTTCTCGTCGCCGCGCCAATAGGCGCCCGCGAGCCCCGTCAGCTTGACCGCCTTGATCGGCCTCGAATCCTGCAGGTGCGGCCCGCGGCACAGGTCGGTGAAGTCTCCCTGCGTGTAGACGGAGAGCGGGCCGTCGGCCGTCCCGATCAGCTCGAGCTTGTACGGCTCCTTCTCCTGCTCGAACCGCCGGCGCGCTTCGTCCTCGGAGATCTCCTCGCGATTCCACTCGCGACCCTCGGAGAGCTCCCGCTGGATCTCCTGCTCGATCCGCGGCAGGTCCTCCTCGCGGATCGGCTCCGGGAACTCGAAGTCGTAGTAGAAGCCGTTCTCGATCGCCGGCCCGATCGCGATCTTCACGCCCGGGTAGAGGCGGCGCACCGCCTCGGCGAGCAGGTGCGCCGACGAGTGGCGCAGGACGGCGAGTGCGTCGGGATCGTCCTTGTCCCGCGTCGTCAGGATCTGGATCGGCTGGCCGTCCTCGAGCGGCAGGCGCAGGTCCTGCACGCGCCCGTTCGAGCGCACGAGCACGGCCTGCTCGGCGAGCTTCGGCCCGATCGCCCGTGCGGCGTCGAGCCCCGTCGCGCCGTCGGGGAGTTCGAGTTCCGACTTGTCGGGAAGGACGACCTTCATGACCAACCAGGATATGGAACAACCCCGCGAGGACGATCGCAACGAGGAATTGGACGAGTCGCAGGCCGACTAGGCGCCGACTTGGCGGCGCCGCATAGAGGACAGGCGGGCTTTGCCCGCATGTCCGTCTAACGCACCTCGATGGATCGCCACCATTCCTGAGCTGACCACGCGCCGCGACTAGCCCGTGAACTCCATCAGGAGCCAGCGCGCCGTGTGGTCGACATCCGGCTCTCGCTCGCCGACATCGCGGAAGCCCGCGCGGCGCCACGCGCGCACCGCCCGTTCGTTCCAGAGATACGGGTCGACGGTGACCCTGCTCCACCCCCGCTCCTCGCGGAGGTGCCTCGCGACGGCACGGCCGGCATCCGGGCCCAGTCCGCGCCCGCGCGCGCCGGGCAGGAGAAACATGTCGAGCCCGCCCGTGTCGCCCTCCCGCCAAACCTGCAGGTAGCCGACGGCACGGTCGCCCTCCTGGACGATGAACGCCTCGACATTCTCACGCCGAAGGCGTAAGCGCATCTCCTTGGGCGTGAACGTCTCGTCGTCCCAGTAGCGACTCACGTCGGGGTCCTCGTGCCAGAGCACCAGCAGGTCGACATCGTCTTCCGCAGCAGGCCGCACGAGCGTCAACTCCCCCCGAATTCCGCCCTCCTCTGACACGGTCTGCAGATCTGTCAAGTCTCTTCGACCGCTCCTCGCAATCGAGCCGGCGCGTTCAGCCAGTAGCTCTCTCGCAACCATTCCAGAGCGTTTTCGAGCGACTCCTCGTCGGACACCTCGGCAGTCACCCACCCGTAGCGCCCGACATAGCGCGCAACGCCGACATACGGCATGTGCAGCGCAATTTCGCGTTCTTCGGGCGTGAGCTTGACGGTTAGCGAAACAGGATCCTCTCCGTCCGACATTCCGGCGAACATCTTGTTGTCGCCAACTTTGAAAACCGGATGTCCCCAAGGCCAATCCTCAAACGTCTCCGGGAACGACAAAGCAAGCGTGCGAATGCGTTCTCCGTACGACACGTGTTGTATTTTCACCGTTTCGTCGGGAATCACGTGGGGTACGCAACGCGTGATTCAAAATTCGAGGGAGGAGTGATGGGTCACAGCATCAGAGACGTCATGACCTCGAATCCCTGCACTATCGACGCCGAGAAATCCGTTGCGTACGCGGCGAAGATGATGAGGGACGAGGATGTCGGCCTCGCACCGATTGTCGACGGCGACAAGCTGATCGGGATGCTTACCGACCGAGATATCGCAATCCGCGTCGTAGCAGAGGGGAGAGATCCCGGTCAGGTCAAGGTTCGCGACGTGGCGTCAAAGCAGGTTGTCACGATCGATCCGCAGCAGGATCTGGATGAAGCGCTGCGAATCATGGCCAAGCACCAAGTGCGCCGTCTTCCCGTGGTCGAAGAAGACGGTCAGCTCGTCGGAGTCGTCGCGCAAGCAGATGTCGCGCGCGAGGGTGACGAAAAGAAGACGGGCAAGCTGGTAGAGGAAATCTCCGAGTAGGAGGGCAAATGTCGAGCTTCGAAGAACGACAGACGTTCGGCGTCATACCGCCGAGCGAGGGTCCGGAGGAGACTCCGGCCTTCATTCCACCGGTGCAGGAAGAGCAGCCGCAGGAGGAATCGATCTCGCGGGTGCGCGCGGCGTCCAGTCGCGGACGCAAGCGCACCACTGCGCGCAAGAAGAGCGGGACGCGGAAGAAGGCATCGACTTCCCGCTCGCGTAAGACCGGCGGCACACGCCGTCGCTCAACCACCGCGCGCAAGAAGAGCACGACCGCGCGGAAGCGCGCGACCGGCACGCGGAAGCGCACCACCGCGCGCAAGAAGAGCACGACGACGCGGAAGCGCTCGACTGCGGCACGGAAGCGCACAACGACGCGCAAGAAGAGCACCACCGCGCGGAAGCGCACCACCGCGCGCAAGAAGAGCACGACTGCGCGGAAGCGCGCGACCGGCACGCGGAAGCGCGCCACGACGCGCAAGAAGAGCACGACTGCGCGGAAGCGCGCGACCGGCACGCGGAAGCGCGCCACGACGCGCAAGAAGAGCACGACCGCGCGAAAGCGCACCACCACGCGCAGGGCTCCAGCGCGGAAGGCAGCCGCCAAGGGCGGCCGCAAGACTGCAGCCCGCCGCACGACGCGCCGACGCACCACACGCCGCAAGTAGTCGCAGCGGAAGTAGCGAAAGGGCCCCGCTGACGCGGGGCCCTTTTTATTTGTACGCCGCTTCGCGGGGAACGCGCGCGGGCGCAGCCGGCGCGCTCTTGGGCGCTCGGCGATTGTTCGGTTCCGTGCGGCGCGAGCATGCTTCGCGTGCTCGCGTCGCATCAGTCCCCCTGCGCGTAAGCCGGCTTCGCTCGGCTTACGCTCCGGCTTAAGGTCTGGTCGTGATTCGAGCGTCTACGGCCAGCTTTTCGGTTCGTTACGGCCGCGCGAGCGTGATCGGTGGACTGGTGAACGTCTCCCAGTCGGCCGAGTTGTTCGCGTCGCCGAGTGCCTTCAGCGCGTTCAGCTTGAGGACGTAGGTCCCGTTCGGAACGGCCTTGCGGTGGTCGCCGTTCCCGCCGCCGTTGTCCTGGGAGCGGGTGCCGTCCCAGTCGAACTCGAAGAAGGCGATCGCGGTCGAGTTCCTCGGCAGGTACTCGAGCTGGCTGGCGTAGTTGAAGACCGGATGCACGGGCGACCCGTTCGCGTTGTAGATCTGGACGTTCAGGCGGCGCACCTGGTGGTTGAGGTGGAACGGCAGGATCGGGAAGTCGTTCCCCTGCAGCGTGAACGACGCTCCCGCCGCCCCGAGCCGCGAGATACCTGCTCCGAGGCAGACGTCTGACGCACCGGCCTTGAGCTGGAACACTGCCGGCAGGCCGCAGCTCGCACTGGTCAGCACCGGCAGCGACTGGTAGTCGCCCATGAAGCCGACGTACGGGACGCGAAGCGTCGTGCCGCCCCCGCGGGGCGTCAGCACGACATAGCCGCCGTAGAGGCTCTTGTCCCGCCACGCTCCGGCGGCGATGCTCACGTTCACCGACGCACTCTGGCCGGGTGCGACTGTGACGCTCGGCGAGCTGAACGTCGCCGTGTTCGCACCGACCAGATACGAGAAGTTGAACGGGTACACCGCGCCGGCCGCGGTCGACGGGCCCGTGCCGATGGTGCTGACCTCGGAGAGGTCGTACGTGACGGGTGTCGAGCCGCCGTTGCTGACGGTCAGCTGTGCCGACCCGCCGCTGCCCTCGCCGAGCGAGATCTTCGACGGCGTCACCCACGCCGGCGTCAGCGCCGCGCCGACGATCTGCGCGAGGCCGGCGCCCTGACGCCACGTCGGCTCGAGACCGGCGGTCGGTGCGACGTTGACGCCCTTCGGCAACGCGGTGTTCATCAACAGCGTGCGCACCATTCCCGGGGCGATGTTCTTGTTCTTCGCCTGTAGGAGCAGTGCCGCGAGGCCGGCGACGTGCGGAGACGCCATCGATGTGCCGGAGATGGTGTTGTGGCCGCCGAACTGCTGGTGCGGCCAGGTGGAGTAGATCTGTCCACCAGGACCGCCGATGTCGGGCTTCAGCGTCAACTCGGCGTCCGTGCCGAAGGAGCTGAAGTCCGAGATCAGGCCGGCCGTCGCAAGCGGCGTCTCGAGCACCTGGTCGGTCCACGTGAGCGTGTGCGCCGTCGCGAGGTTGTTGTAGATGTCCACGCCGTCCGGTGCCGTGATCGCGGCGACGGGAATGCTGACGGGAGGTGAGCCGGCCGGATTCGGCGCGACCGTCGGGTTGAACGCTCCGGCGACGTTGTTGTAGAGGACGACGCCGATCGCGCCGGCGTTCTGGGCGTTGATCGCCTTGTTGTAGAAGCCGCACGTGCCGCGACGGATCAGCGCGATCTTGCCGGTCAGCGTGCCCGGAGCGATCGTGCAGCCGTCGTTGGTGGTCGTCGGCGTCCCGGTTGCGACGAGCTCGCCGCCGCCGGACTGCGGGACCGTCGCCAGCGAGCCGGCGGCGCGGTTGTACGTGTAGTTCTTGCCGCCGACCTGGAACGCGGGCAGCGTCGCCTTCGTGTTGTCGAAGGACGCGACGCCGATCACCCTGCGACCGACTCCCGGCGACCCCGCCGACCAGAGCTGGCCCCCGTTCGCGCCGCTGTTGCCGATCGATGCGACGACGACCATTCCGGCGTCGACGAGATTGTCAGCCGAGACCGCCTCCGGGGACTCCGGCCAGTTGCTGAACGCCGAGCCGATGCTCATGTTCAACACGTCGGCGTGATCCGCCAGCGCGAGCTCCATCGCATGGATCATCACGTCGGTGTCGGTGGAGCCGTTGCAGCCGAAGACGCGGTAGGCAAGCAGCTTCGCCCCCGGCGCGACGCCGACCACCTGGTCGGGGTGGCCACGCCCGTCGGCGGCCGCGATGCCCGCGACATGCGTGCCGTGCGCCGCGTCGGACGTGCCGGCGCCGAGAACTTCCGCATGGTCGGCGACGTTCGGGTCGCACGGGAGCGGGTTGTCGTCGGGATGCGGGACGGGCTGGAAGGCGGGGCTCGCCGACGTGGCGTTGTAGTCGTCGCCGACGAGGTCGAGGCCCCCGCGGACCTTGCACGCCGGGCCGAAGCAGCCGCCGAACTCCGGCAGCGTGTAGTCGAGGCCGCTGTCCATGATCGCGATCGTCACGCCGGAGCCGTCGAGACCGAGCTCGTTCTGCGCCTGGTCCGCGCCCGTCAGCCCGACCGCGTTCTTCAAGTCGACGTCGGCGCCGCCACTCTCCGAACGCCAGTCCGGCAGCGACACCGTGTGGACGGGATAGATCGCCTTGACACCCGGGATCGATGTGAGCGCCGCGACCCGCGAGGGGGCGACGGAGACCGAGACCCCGTTCCAGAGCGAGCTGTAGGAGTAGCGCTCGTTGAGCTTCACGCCTTCGGCCGCCGCGTTCGCCTTGAACGCATCATGCTCGGCATTCAGCTTCGCCTGACTCGTTCCCTTGGTCGCGGGCGGACTGGCGAGCTCGACGAACCAGCTCGTTGCCGTCTCGTTGGCGGCGCCGCCGATCGAGCCCGGAGCCGCGGCCCCGTCTCCTGCCAGCGCCGGCGCAACGACGAGGCCGGCCACGCACAGAAGCGTGAGGACAAGCCGCACTCTCGTCTTCAGCATCCTTCCCCTTCCCTCTGCAGTGCCAGAGCCCGAGACCCCTCTCGGATAGCCGAATCGTCCTTGATATCGAGGACGATGTCAACGAACCTATACCCCTTCGTAGGGACAAGAGAAAGGGCCCCGCAAGCGGGGCCCTTTCGGTGTTCCGTGAGGCTGCGGGCTAGGAGTTGACCCGCACGAGCGTCGAGCCGACCGTCGAGCTGCCGTTGCCGTAGTCGACGGCGCCCAGCCAGCGCTTCCCGGCGGCGAGCCCGCTCCAGCTGAACGTGAGCGTGCTCTTGCCGCCGATCGTCGCCGACGCGGGTGCGCCGGAGACGCTCAGGTTGCCGGCGTCCGCGGAGCCGAGCTTCCACACGAAGAGCGTGTAGTTCGCATCCGGCCCGTCGGTCGCGAAGCCGTGCACGTAGACCGTGTACGTCCCCGTTGCCGGGTTGACGAGATCGACCTGCTCGTTCGCGTCGCCGCCTGTGCTGGAGCCGACGAGGTCGCCCGCACTGTTGAACACGTACACGTCGAGGTCGTCGTTGCCGTCGGTGGCGTCGTTGAAGAGCGAGAACCGAGCCCGCGTCGTGCCTGCGGAAACGTCGATCAGCGTCTTCGTCGTGCCCGGCCCGTCGACCTTGAACGAGTCGTTCGGATCGTCCTGGACCGTCTGGTTGAACTCGTCGGCCGCGACGAGCCCACGCTTGGCGATCGTCAGCGGCCCGTTGTAGCCGGTCGTGATCGGCACCTGGACGCTGCCGCTGGTGCCGGTGCCACTGACCTCGCCGCGAGCCGCGATCGCCACCGGGCGGATCACAACCGGGCTGCGGACGTTGTGCGTGCCGTCAGTCCAGTTCAGGAAGCCCTTGGTGTACGAGCCCAGCGTCGCCGTCGTGGTCGTGAACTCGACCGTGAACGACTTCGTCTCGCCCGGGTTGAGCGTCAGTGAGCTCGGCGACACCACGACGTTAAGGCCAGCGAGGCCGCTCGTCGAGGCGGTGTACGTCGCCGCAGCGGAGCCGACGTTCGTGACCGAACGCGTGACCGTCTGCACGCCCGCCAGATCGCCGATCGCGATCGACGGGAGGTTCAGGTCACTCGGGTCGATCGTGCGACCGGTGCAGATCGGGCCGGTGAGCTGGCCCGTGCCACACATGAAGCCGACGTACTTGAAGAAGCCGCCGCTCTTGTAGACCAGTCCCGGATCGATCGCCGAGGTGCCGTTCACCTGACCGGCCCCTTGGTTGAAGATGTCCTTGCTGGCCGTCCGCAGGTCGACTGCGGTCGTCATCAGCGCGGACTTGATCATGTCCGGCGTCCAGCTCGGATGGGCTTGGATCAGGTCGGCCCCGATGCCGGCGATGTGCGGTGCCGACATCGAGGTCCCGCTCTCGAGGTCGAAGTCGCGACCCTGGTGGTTCGGCGGAGCGACCGCCGCCAGGACGTCCTGACCGGGAGCGGTGATGTCCGGCTTGAGCTGGTCGCCGGAGGCGAGGCTCGGGCCGCGCGACGAGAACGACGCGATGTCGGGTGCCGGAGCGGAGTTGTTGATGACGCCCTGGGCGATCGTGCCCGTCGCAGCGGAGCCGGCGAGCGCGATGTAGCTCAGGATCGTCGGGCGGTCCGTGTTCTGGATGTGCACCGTCGGGATGACGTGCAGGTCGGCGTTGAGCGAGTTCGGCGTGACGTTCGCCAGCACCATGCCCACGCCGCCGGCCGTCTTGACGACGTCGCTCTTCTCCACGCGGGCGTTGACGCCGCGGTCGCAGACGATGATCTTGCCCGTGACCAGGGCGGGATCCAACGTGCCCGGGAAGCAGAGCTTCGCGTCGGCGAGAGCAGCCGCCGCGGTCTTGACGTCTCCCGCGTAGGCGAGCGGAGCGGGCCCGACGCCGGGCGTGAGCGAGGCGCCGTTGATGACCGTCCCGTTGCCGAGCGTGATCTTGCCGTCGCCGCTGCGGGAGTGCGTGCCCGCTGCGACGGTCGTCAGCCACGGCCCTGCGTGAGCGACCGTGCTCGGGGTCGGGCCGCTGTTGCCGGCCGACGCCGAGACGAAGACGCCCGCGTCCTCGGCGAAGAGGAACGCGACTTCCGTCGCGGACAGGAAGCTCGTGGTCGAGCCGCTGATCGAATAGTTGATGACGTCCACGCCGTCGGCGACGGCCTGGTCGATCGCCGCGACGAGGTCGGTGGACGTCCCACTCGCGGTGGTGTGGTCCGCCGACTCGTAGAGCGCCTTGTAGACGGAGATCCGTGCACGCGGCGCCATGCCGCTGATCTTTCCGAGCGCGGCCGCGACCCCGGTCGCCTGCACACCGTTGTTGCCGCCGGCCGTGCTGGCCGTATGCGAGCCGTGACCGTCGAAGTCACGCGGCGAGAGGAACTCCTCCGGGATGATGTTGTTCTCGCCGTAGCCCTCGGCGAACCACTGCGCGCCGATCAGCTTCTGGTTGCACATCGAGGCGTTGAAGTCCTCACCCGGCGTGCACTTCGCGTGCCAGCCGGGGATCTCCTGGTAGTCGAGCTTGCCGGCGCTCGTCCGGTCGCTGAAGCTCAGCGCCTCCGGCCAAACGCCCGTATCGACGTCGCCGATCACGATGTTCTGACCGGCCTTGCCGACGCCGCCGAGCTTGTCCCAGAGGCCACCGGGCTGGGAGAGCCCGAGAAAGCCGGGAGTCGTCGACGTGTCGATCGTGTACGTCTGCTGCTTCTCGACGGTCAGGACGCCCGGCTGCGCGAGCAGCTTCGCGACCTGATCCTTCGCGAGCGTCGCCGCGAAGCCGTTGAACGAGTAGCGGTAGTCGTAGAGCTTCTTGCCCCCACCCGCTGCAGCCAGCGCGTCGCTGTGCTTCGAGTCGAGGTAGCCGGCGTACTTGACGACGTCCGGATCGCGGTCGTCGATCTTCTTGCCCTGCGCCGGCCTCGTTGCCTTGAAGCCGGGGATCCCGCCGTCGTAGGCGACGACAGGGTCCTGAACCATCCGGACGATGTAGTTCGAGCTCGCCCGGTTGATCTTCCCACCTCCGTTGGCGACGTCACCGTCGCCCGAGCGTGCGCTCGCCGTCCCGGCCACGACCGACACGACGAGCGCCAGCGCGGCGAGCAGTAGCCCCGCGCCCCGCATTCTGCGCCGCATTCTGCGCTTCACACCCTCTCCCCCCTCGGTTTTACGGTTGCCAGCGGCCCCCCGAGCAGGCGACCCGCCTGAGACCCACACCTCGGAACGCCCGCATGCTGCCCAAATTCCTTACGAAATGCAAGAGCCGATATCACCGGAACTTGGGCGAGACTCGTTATGCCTCGATATACCGTCTGCTATATCGCTACAGCGTCTCCAGCGACGCCGTCCTCCTGCTCTCGAGCTCGAACACGCGCAGCAAGAGCAGGCCCGCAGCCGTGTAGACGAGGCCGACCGTGAGCTCGAGCAGCACCGCCCGGCCGAGCGTCCCACCCGCGACCAGGTCGCGCGCGGCTGCGATCCCATGTCTGAGCGGAAGGCCCGCGCCGACCGTCTGCAGCCAGTCGGGGAGGCGGTCGACCGGAACGTTGGCACCCGACACCAGGAGCAGCACCGGCACGAAGATCCACGAGGTCGGGACGACGTTCCGGACGCGCAAGCCGACGGCTCCCAGGCACAGGCCGAGCGCCGCGCAGGAAAAGGCGGAAACCGCGATCACCAGTGCGAGCCGAGGCAGTGCCGCAGGCGGGACGTGAACGTTCAGGAGCAGCGCGCCGGTCACGAAGCAGAGGGCCGAGACGACGAAGCCGTTGACGATCGCCGGCAGCGTGCGTCCCACGAAGAGCGCAACGCGGTTGGCGGGCGACGACAGGAGCATTCCGAGCGTCTTGGTTACGCGCTCGCCGGAGATCGAGCCGCCCATCCCGACGAGCCCGGGGAGCGAGGCCGCGAGGAGTGCGTTGCCGACGACGAAGTAGGTGTCGCTCTCGACGCCTGTCGTCCTCCCGAGGTAGGCGAAGAAGAGCACCTGAAAGAGCGGCGCAACCACGAACATGGGGATGGCGATCCAGGGATTGAGCCAGCCGAAAAGCGCGCGGTAGCTGGTCACGCCGCCTCTGAAGAAGACCCGCAGCGAGGTCACGTGAGCGCCAGGGTTGCGCGCTTCCGGGCAAGCCGCTCAAAGGCGCGCAGGCAGACGACGGCGATCACGGCGTAGCACAGGCTGAGTGCGAGGCACATCGCAATCGCATCCAACGGCGAGCCGCCGACCGCGGACTCCCGGATCGCGCGCATCCCCCAAGTCGGCGCGAGCAGCCACGAGATTGGCTCGACCCAGCCCGGCAGCACGGACAACGGGACGAGCAGTCCAGTCACGAGCCACACCGGGTATTCGAACGAGGCGCCGAGGAAGATCGCCGCGCGGTAGAGAACGAGCGTCGCGGCGAGGATCAGTCCGAGCATCCCGATCGCGACGATCGCCACCGGCAGGGAGAGCGCGAACAGCGCCGGGTGCTCGAAGTGCAGCGGAATCCCGAACAGGAGCCGGCCCCAGACCAGCGTCGCCCCAAGTGCGTAAACGCCGATCGCAGACGTGGCGATCGTGATCGGCACGAGGACGGCGGTGAACGGGACGGGCGCGGCAACGAGCAGCTCGAGCGTCCCGAGCCGGCGCTGGAGCTCGATCGCGCCGCCAGCGCTGAATGCGACCGACGACCAGATCGCCATCACGGTCGCGCCCAGGGAGGCCGTGAGCAGGACGTCGGGGTCACTCCCAGCGCCGAACATGTAGTACGCGATCGTCGCGTACACGATTGGCCAGAACGTGATGGCGACGACCTCTGCCACCGAGCGCGACAGCTGGAGGAAGTGGATCCGCAGCCCGCTGAGCAGCAGGCGGGTCACGCGGAGCCGACGAGGTCGACGTAGACATCCTCGAGCGTCGGCGGGCGCGGCACGACTTTGCCGATGCGGGCGTCCTCGAGCTCGCGCAGGAGCGGTTGCACGAGCTCCGCCCCACGCGAGGACTGCACGAGGATCACCTGCGCCTGCTCTCGCAGCTCGACGGAGACCGAGTCGACGCCGGCGACCGTTCGGAGGCGTTGGATCATCGCGTCACTCGCTCCGAAGGCCTCGATCTCGACGATCGTCCTGTCGGCGATCCGGCTCTTGAGGTCGGCGGGGGTGCCCGTCGCGACGATGCGCCCATCGGCGATCACCGCGATGCGCCGGCAGAGCTCGTCCGCCTCGAACATGTAGTGCGTCGTCAGCAGGATCGTCTTGCCCGCCTCTTGCAAGCCGGCGACTGTCCGACGGAGGTCCCGGGCGCCGACGGGGTCGAGCCCGAGCGTGGGCTCGTCGAGGAACAGGACCGGCGGATCATGGAGCAGGCCGCGCGCGATGTGCAGCCGCTGCTTCATCCCGCGCGAGTACGTCTCGACCCGTTCGCGCTCCCGGCCTCTGAGACCGACGAGCTCGAGCAGCTCGTCGATGCGGGCGCGCTGTCCGCGAGGCGGGACGCGGTAGAGGTCCGCGAAGTAGCGCAGGTTCTCGAGCGCCGAGAGTCGGTCGTAGAGGCCGCGCTCGCCGCCGAAGACGTAACCGATGCGCCGTCGCACCTCGCGCGGCTCGCGGGCGACGTCGAAGCCGAGCACTCTGGCGGTCCCCGTCGACGGGAGCAGCAGCGTCGTCAGCACCTTGATCGTCGTCGTCTTCCCTGCGCCGTTCGGTCCGAGCAGCCCGAACAGCTCACCCTGCTCGATCGAGAAGGTGATGCCGCGCAGCGCCTGGATCTGGGTGCCCCGGCGCCTGAAGACTCCCGTTCCCGACCGGTAGCTCCGCTCGAGCCCGGAGACTTCGACTGCCAGAGCGGGATCGGCAGCCACCGGAGCAGCGTAGTCGAGTGCGAGGATGTTCCTATGCACGTTCTGCCGTTTCTTGCGGTCGCAGTCGTCGTCGTGATCACGCCCGGCGTCGACATGGCGCTGGTGACGAAGAACGCACTCGTGCACGGCCGGCGTCAGGCGCTGGCGACCGCCTTCGGCATCAATCTCGGCATCACCGTCTGGACGGTCGCCGCCGCGCTCGGTGTCGCCGCCGCCGTGCAGGCGTCGGCGGAGGCGTTCGCGGTGATCAAGTTCGCGGGTGCGCTCTACCTCGTGTACCTCGGCGCGCAAGCTCTGCGAGCCGCCCGCCACGCTCACGGCGAGACACCGTTGGTCGGATCACAGCTCGGGACGGCCGGCGCATTCCGCCAAGGGCTCGTCAGCAATCTCCTCAACCCCAAGATCGCCGTGTTCTTCACCAGCCTGCTGCCGCAGTTCGTCGAACACGGGACGCTGACCGCTCTGCTCGTCCTCGGGGCACTCTTCAACGCGCTGGGCGTCATCTGGCTGACGAGCTATGCGTTGCTGGCTTCGCATGGACGCGCCTTTCTGCAGCGCCCGCGCGTCAGACGCGTGCTCGACTACGTCAGCGGCGTCGTTCTGGTCGGTCTCGGCCTGCGGCTGGCGCTGGAGCGCCGCGGGTAGGGACTGGCTAGCAGAGGTACGGATACAACCCCACGTCGTGCCGCCGGCTTGTAAGTGCGAAGTCCTGGAGATGCGCGCCGACGATGGATCTGTCACTGCGCTCTCTGCCGCCCGCGAACTCGATCGTCAACTGCGCTGCGCGGGAGGTCAGGCCAAGATTCTCGCCACACGCGCGTCGAAGACGCTGGTGAAGCGCCCTCTCGGCAACTGCGCTCGGTGTGCCGACACGGATTCCTCCAGGCCCTCTGTACCGCTGAGAGCCCGAGAAGAGGTCCGCCAGCTTCCCAGTTCGGCGGTTGATCAGAAAGACGGTTGTGCAATAGGGGCCTCGCAGCGTCAGTCCGAGCGTTCGCCGGCCTTCCACGTCGTGGCAGTCATAGCCGAGGGCGACGTACGACACTCGTGATCCGGCGGAGCGGCTGGTGCGAACGGCGGCCGGACGACCCGTCCTGGCGACGACCGACTTCCTCGTGCTCTTGTCGAGCTGGAGGCTGCCGATCCGTCCGCTACTACTGATCGAGATGACCGATGGCGCTGAGCCGGCCGCAGGCGAGCTACCCAAAAGCATTACTGCACCAGTGAGAACCGACACTTTCGAGGCAAGACCAGGCTTCATTGGCACTCACATTCGTTGGTCACGAACGGTCCAGTGTCAAGCTCAAGGGCGAAGGCCCGCTCAGCGCGGGCCTTCGCTTTCAGGTCGCTCTTCTAGTAACCGACACCACCGGACGAGCCGCCCCCCGCGTACACCACGATGAGGACGACCGCCACGGCGATCGCTACGAGAACTGCCCCGAGAACGAGCCAGCGCGTCCGGCTCCAGCCGGCGCGACCATGTTGTTCTCGGTATGTGCTCATGCCTCTAACAACGAACGGAGCGACCCAATCGGATTCAACAAGCGCGTATCCCTTACGCCTTTTTTACACAGGCCGCCGATGCCGGCTCCGCCGGCGTCGGCTCACATCGGCTCGGATCAAAGCTCAGCCGTTCGAAAGCATCATGGCCCGCGCAGCGGGCCGGCTTTCGAACGGCAGAACGGCGATGGGCGGTACTGGGCTCGAACCAGTGACCCCCAGCTTGTCGAACTGGCAACCTGATCTACTTCTATTTGCGATTGTTGGCGCGTTTTCTACTATTTGCAGGCGTTTCCACTCTCGCCGCGGCACCGCGCTGGCGCTCGTTTGCACCCGTTCGCGCACCCTCGTGGTAGCACGCGGTAGCACCGTCCACGGGTCTGGCTCTCGAGCACTCAAGGTGGAAGCAGCTCGGGCGAGAGCACGCTCGCGCAGGCGAGAGTGCTCGGAATCGGGTCCTGGATAGATCTGAGGGGTCGAGCGTGCCACGTCGCTTGTGTAAGCCCGGTGAGGTAGGTCATGACTCCACAAGCGGAACAGCGTGCTCTTCCACCCAGGCGATCTCAAGCGCCAGCTCGTCGAGCACACCGCGACGAGCGAGCTCCACCTCCCCCTCAGAGCCGTCGGCGACGAGCCGCCACATGTGCTCCAGGAATTGCCGCACTCGCTCGATCCCCGCCTGCACGATGCCAATGTCAGGCTGGAGACCGTACGTGTCGAGCAGCAAGCGAAAGCGGCGTGCCTTGTTGGCGACGCCAATCGGGAGTCCGATCGCTAGACACTTCTCATCACGCGCAAACGGCACCCAACGCCACGCGGCGAGTCCCAGGTCCCACACGCGCGGTCCGGGCGCCGCGGTGTCCCAGTCGATGAAGGCGACCGGTACGCCCGCCCGAAACACGGTGTTCCACGGGAAGAGCTCGTTGTGGCAGACCGTCTCTACAGGCTGCCGCGGCTCGAAACACCACTCACGGCCGGCCCACGGGAAGGACGCAGCGGCATCGTGATACGCGCGGATCAGCGCTCCGAGATGTACGAGCGCATCATCACTCCAGACGAACTTGGGGAGACGACGGTCGAAGCGGCCACCTTGATCCGGAACGAAGCTGTCGCCTCGGCCGACCTCTCCCTCGATGTAGGCCAAGACCTCCCGCCCTTGGTCGTCAAAGCCCAGCGCACGCGGCGCACCAACAAATCTCTCGCGTTCAAGGTGCCGCAGCAAGTCAAGAACCGTCGAAGACGATGAGCGACTGACGCGGCGAACTGTCGGACCGACTCGAACCACGCTCGAATGAGAGCCGCCCTCGAAGGGGATCTCTCGCTTAGTCACGCGCCCCCCTGACGCCGCGCCTCGCGTTGGGTCTCGGTGTCCGCGTGTCTGCAACGCAGCGCCGCGGTCAGCTGATTCGTGCCGGAAGCTGATCGAGGGCGGTGCGGAGGAACGCGTCGCGGCGCTCCGTGACGGCCGCGGCGTCCAGCGGGCTACCGTCGCCGGCGAACCCCGGCAGCCATGCAGCATGCAGCACGGTCGGCGTGTTGAGCGCGGCGACGGCGTCCCAGTAGGGCACCGCGATCGCCGCCCGCCCGGCCTGTCGCTGCCAGCCCTCCAACACATGGGCTGGCGCGTCCTGGCCGTACTGAAGCGCCATCTGCATCCGAAGGCTGCCGAGATCGACTCCCGGATCACCAACCC
>WNGA01003882.1_pt1 | contig 47713 bp, 48 predicted proteins | sample 5400061 | NCBI WGS metagenome assembly WNGA01 (sample SAMN13153366, study PRJNA577476) | soil metagenome | isolation source: 100 cm soil or saprolite under grassland replicate 2 | place: USA:California | collected 2016-06-15
AGGCGCCGCAGCAGTGGGTCGAGCGCGGTGGCCGAGGCGGCGTTGTCGCGCAGCCAGGACAGCCACTCGGGCAGGAACGCCTCGAAATCTGGCAGATCCTCCGGCAAGGCTTCGCGCACCGCGGCCAGCCCGGCCGGTTCGGTACCGTAGGGACGGCGGCGGCCAAGTCTGCCAGAGAGGGCACCGATAGACCCGGCCGCTGCCTTCGCAACGCACCGGCGTGTCCCGGCTTCGTGCCTCGTGCCACGTCTGGCTTCGTGTCTCGCCGTAGGTCGCGCGAGTCGCGGCCGGCGTGGTGTTGCACGGCGTTTGTGCAGGTCGGCGACTTATATGAACGACGGTGGCAGTGTGGGGTTAGGGGTCGAGTCCCCTCAGCTCCACCCCGAAACCGCAGTCCAGAGGCCCGATCATCCGCCCGGGAGGATCGGGCCAGATCGTTTGACCGTCACTTGACCGTGGAATCAAGAGGCCCGGACCGGCCCCCTTGGCATCCGGCAGCATCTGGTCGGTTTATCACTCGATCTGCGGCACGAGTCACGTTTCTTACCGGACCAACCCGCCACAGCCTCAGGGCACATGCCCAGCGTCCGCTACCGGCTGGCAGCGCGCCGTCCTCGGAGTTGGCGCGCAGAACTGGCGGAGGAACCAGATGCCCCGGCCTGCGGTGCCTGTTGGTGGGAGGAAGCGGCTTGGCGTGCCGTGCCAGAAGATTGCGATGTCGCGCGGGTGGCGACAACGAGGAGCAGTGAGCGGTCGCGGCGGAGTTCCCGGCGGTAGCGGAGCAGGAGTTCATCCGGTACGACCTCGTGCTCGCCGGCCTGCCTGGTAGCAACGTACAAGGTGATCGCTTCGACTCAGCCGGTAGTCCCGGCTGGCGCCCTGGTGGCGGGGCTGGCAGGTCGAGATCAGTGTCGGCGGTAGGCGTCGCTGCGGGATTCGATGGCGGTGATGGTGACGGTGACGGTGCGGGCCTGTTGGTCGAGCTCATACAGGATCCGGTACGTGCCTCGTCGGGCGCTCCAGGTTCCAGCCAGTGGTGGCCGCAGCGGCTTGCCGACGCGTCCCGGCTCGCTACTCAGGTCTCCGTCGATCAATGCGAGTACTGCATCGACGACGTGTAGCGGTAGTTCGTCGGACAGTGCGCGGCGCGCCGTGCGGGTGTAACGGACCTGGTAGCGCTCGGCAGTCACTTCGTGGAGCGGGACCGGATCGCAGCGAGCAGCGATTCGCGGTCCTCCGCGGCGTCAACGACGTCGCCGCGCTGGACGTCCTCGTGGGACTGCGCAAGCTGTCGCTGCAGTGCTGGCGAGGCTAGCACCGCGATCAACTCCTCCAACTCCTCCAAGTCGGCCGGCGAGATGATCACGGCAGCCGGCACGCCGTTGCGGGTGACAGTCACCCGGTCGTGCGTCTGCTCGACCGACGCCACGAGGGCGGAGAAACCGTCACGGGCGTCACCGATCGGCAATGTCTTCATGGCTACGATTGTAGCCATGAAGGCGGTGTCCGGCTACAGGGCAGGTCGTCGAGCAACCTGCAGGGGTCGCAAACCGCCAGGGCCGCACACGTCATCGGGACATCACCCGCGACCTCGAACGCATGACCGACCACGGCCAGGTCATGCAGGGTGATGGGACTCGGCGCGGCAGCGGCGAGCTGGTCAAGCACCTGGCGACTGCCGGTGCTCCTCCTCGCTCTGGGTCGCGATGGTCACCACCACCCCGAGGCGTGAGGTGTTCGATCGCCAGCCCGACCGTATCCCCCGCCAACACCCGCACCGGGCCCTCCACGGCTTGACACGCGCGGCCCGCGGCAGAGTCGCGCGGTGCCGCTTCGCGGCTTCTTAATACTGGTGCCACGACTCGGGTCGGGCCAGGCTCGGGTCGAGGTGCCCGACGGGACGCTCTTCTCAAGGCTACTGACCGGCGCGCATCGCGGGCGGGGAGCCCACATCCCGGCTCCCCGCCCCGGGGCCGTTCCACCAGCACGCCCCAGGGCTCCCGGAGCGTCGCGGTCACCCCGGACGCAGCCGCAGCCGACCAACCCTCGCCACCCAGCCCTGCGCGTCGATACCCAGCATCGCGTCGGCGGCCGCCTCTAACGTCCGGGCCGGCCTTACATCGACCTGGAGGGGGCCGCCACGGCGGTGGGCTGTCAACACGCCGCCGGGGTCCGCGTCACCACGCCGCTCGTCCAGGCGGTGAACCGGGCAGCCACACGGGACGTTGCTCGAAAACGTACTTGTGAGGATGAGGGGTGACGGGCCATGGATGTTCCGGTCTGTGTTGTGCTCAGCACCGGTCCTTGTGGTGTGTGGCGTTGAGCGGCGAAACGGCGGTACGGCACCGGCGAGCCCCCTCGGCTCCGCTTGCGGGTGTCACGGTGGGCGGCTCGGCAGCCGACGGTGCTGAGCGGCTGGTCGGGCGACACCTGCGCCGGCTGGGAGCGGTCGTCGAACCGTGCGCCGAACCGATCACAGTGGTTTGCCCGGAGCTGCCTGCGCTGCGCTGCGGTGTCGACTGGACCGATCATGCCGGCAGGCGCCTGGACGAGGGGACCGTGCAGGCAGCGTATGGCCTGATGGCCGTGCACGGCCGTGCACGCGGCGCGCCGAGGCGGCTCCGGCTCGACTACGTGAGCACCACGGCCGGCGTGGTCGCCACCCAGGGGGTGCTCGCCGCGCTGCTCGCCGGGTTGCGGGGCAGGCCGGTTGATGCGGTAGCGGTGTCCGTGGCGGGCGCGGCGTTGATGACCATCTCGCAGTACCTGGCGGCCGGGAGCGCCATCGACCCCGACCATGTCGAGCCCGACCCGACCGCCGGGGTGCCGCCGCCCTTTGTCTCCGCCGACGGTGTCCGGTTCGAGCTCGAGACCCTGTATCCGGAGCCGTGGCATCGGATGTGGTGTGCGCTGGGCGTGGACCCGCGGCTGGTCGCGCGCGGCTGGCGTTCGTTCGTCCTGCGGTACGCCAATGCCGCGGCTCCCCTGCCGGTCGAGCTGCACGCCGCGACCCGGGCGCGCGCCTACGGCCAGCTTGATGGGGCGGCCACGGCGGCGGGGATGGCCATCCTGCCATTGCGTGGTCACACCGGGCGACTAGCGGACTTCGCTCCGTCCGGTCGGGTCGGCCCGCCGTGGTCCATCCGCGCGTTCGACGGGTCCTCACCCGCGCGACCGGTCGGCGTGGACATGCCTGCAGCCGCGGCGGAGCTGCCGCTGGCGGGGCTCACCGTCGTCGAGGCAGGTCGTCGCGTGCAGGGGCCGCTGGCGGGCCACCTCCTCGGCATGCTGGGTGCCGAGGTGATCCGGATGGAGCCGGCCGGGGGTGATCCGCTACGTGGGATGCCGCCGATGGTCGGCGACTGCTCGGCCCGGTTCCTGGCGCTGAACCGGCACAAGCGGATCGTCGAGGTCGATCTGCGTTCGTCGAGTGGCGTGGCGACGGTGCGGGATGCCGTGCTGGGTGCCGACGCGTTCGTGCACAACTGGGCCCCGGGCAGGGCGGCGGGCTTCGGCCTGGACGCGGCCGACTTCGCCGGCGTCCATCCGGGCCTGGTCTACGCCCATGCCTCGGGGTGGGGAGATGTGCCGGTGGACGGCTCGCCGCCCGGGACCGACTTCATGGTCCAGGCCTACGCCGGGCTCGGGGAGCAGCTGAGCGCCCCGGATGAACCGCCGGCCGGTTCGCTGATGACCCTGCTCGACGTCCTCGGTGGCCTCGTCTGTGTCGAAGGAATCCTGGCCGGGCTGGTCGCCCGGGCCAGGACAGGCCGGGGCCACCGGGTCGATACGGACCTGCTGTCGGCGGCTGGCGTGCTGCAGACGCCGCTGATCGAGTCCGGTGGGATGTCGGGCCAGGTCTCCGGCCCGCTGGCCGCGCCGCTGCCGGTCGCGGACGGACATGTGATGGTTGCCGCCGGCTGCCCTGCGGACGTTCTCATCCGGGCTACCGGAGCCGCCGACCATGGCGCGGCCGTGCGGGTGCTGCGCCGGATGACCGCGGACGAGGCGCTGACCGTGCTCGGCGCTGCCGGCGGCACCGCGGTGCGGGTCTGCCCGGAGCCCGGACTGCTCGCCGCCGATCCGGCGGCTCTGCCACTGATCGAGATGGACGGCTGCGCCTTTGTCCGCCCGCCGTGGAGGTTCACGCGATGACCGCCCCGGAGTCGGTCGCTCCGGAGTCGGCCGTCCTGCCGGTGCGGGATCTGGTCCCATCCGCGCTGCGCGCATGGTGGAGGTACGCCGGCTTCTACCCGAACCGGGACCTGTACGCGCTGTTTACCGAGAACGCGCAGCGGCATCCGGACCGGGTGGCGGTCATCGACGACGACGGCGAGACGACCTACGCCGAGCTCGCCGTCCGGGCCGCCCGGCTGGCCGGGGCATTCGAGCAGGCCGGCATCCGGCCCGGTGAGACGATCGCCGTCCAGCTCCCGAACGGATGGCGCCAGGTCGTTGTGGATCTCGCGGCCGCCGCCGTCGGCGCGGTCATCCTCGCCTATCCGGTCGGGCGGGGCCGGCGCGACACCCTCGCCCTGCTGGCCCGGTCCCGGGCAGTCGCGGCGGTGGCGCCGCACAGCCACCGGGGTGTCGCCTACGCGGACACGTTGCGCGCGCTGCGCGGTGAACTCCCCTCATTGCGGACCGTGATCGTATCTGGGTCCAGGAGCCCGGACAGCCTGGAGGAGCTGGTCAACTCCGGTCCACCACTGGCCGGCCGGGAGGCGGTCGACGCGGCCGCGCCGGCCCGCATCCTGGTCTCCTCCGGGTCGGAGGCCGCGCCGAAGATGATCGTATACTCGCATGACGCGCTGGCCGGCGGGCGCGGCTCGATCCTCGCGGCCCTCCACGCCGCGACAACGCCGATGCGCAACTTCTTCATGGTGCCGATGGCATCGTCATTCGGCTCCGGCGCTACGGTGACCGTCGCCCGCTTCGGCGGCACGCTGATCGTCTGCTCCCGCTTCGACGCCGGCCGCGCGTTGGAGGTCATCGGCGCGCACCGCCCCTACCTGGTGTTCGGCGTGCCGACGATGTTCGCGATGATGCTGGACCACCCGGCGATCGACAAGATCGACATGTCATCGCTACGGGCGGTCGTCGCGGGTGGTTCCCGGGTGGACCCGGCGACCGTGGACGCCTGCCGGGCGGCATTCGGCTGCCGGTACGTCAACTCCTATGGCTCCGCCGACGGGGTCAACTGCGTCACCGATCCCGACAACCCGCCTACCGACGTGCATTCCGCCGTCGGCCGGCCCAACCCGGCGGTCGCCGCGATCCGGGTCGTCGACGAGAATGGACGGGACGTACCCGCCGGTGCGGTCGGGGAAATCTGGGGGCTGGGCCCGATGAGCCCACTCTGTTATGTCGATCCGGAACTCGACGCCCGCTACCGCACCGACGGCGGCTGGGTGCGAACCGGTGATCTCGGACGTATCGACCGCGACGGCTTCCTGCACGTCGTCGGGCGCCGCAACGAGATCATCATTCGCGGCGGCCGGAACATCAGCCCCGTGGAGGTCGAGTTGCTGCTCGCGCAGCATCCGGCCGTCCGCCAGGTGGCCTGCGTCGGCGTCCCCGACCGGATCATGGGTGAACGGCTGGCCGCCTGCATGGCGACGAAGGGCGGGACTGCCGCGCCCACCCTTGCCGACCTGACGGCCTACCTCGCCGAGGTGCACGGCCTGGAAACGGCCAAACTTCCCGAAAGCCTGCACATCCTCGACGAGCTGCCGTTGTCCGCCGCCGGAAAGATCGATAAACGGTGGTTGCGGGAACGAATCACCGGCGCCGGATCGGAGCGCGGACCACGCTAACCGCCACGCGTCCGGTGGCAGATCATCCATCCCGTCCTCATCCGGGATATCAACTCCGTCCGCCCACGCGGCCGAGCCTGATGAGCTGCGGACAGCCACCGCCAATAGCATTGGCGCGGTCCAGCAATCGACGCGCGGGTTCGGCGCGGGGAAGGAGAGGCTGGTGGGCGGCCAGGCACTGCGGCACAGGCGGGTCCGGTCCGGCACGGCCGACCTAGCGGTCAGCGAGGTCGGCTCGGGGCGGCCGGTGGCCCTGCTGCACGCCGGCGTGGCCGATCGGCGCAGTTGGTATCCGGTGATGGAGGCTCTGGCGGATCGGTATCGCATGCTGAGCTACGACCAGCGTGGCTACGGGGAGACCGCCTACCAGCCGGAACCGTACTCGCCGGTTGACGACCTGCGCGCGGTCCTCGACGCGGCCGGGGTGGACCGGGCGGTGCTGGTGGGCTGCTCACGTGGCGGGCAGATCGCGGCGGAGGCAACCTTCTGCTGGCCACAGCGGGTCCGCGGGTTGGTTCTGATCGGCTCGGCGCCGGTGGGCGCGCCCAGCCCGGATGCCCTGCCCGAGCAGATCGAGGGGCTGTTCGAGGCGATCGAGGCGGCGGAGACCGCCGGTGATCTTGCCGAGGTGAACCGGCTGGAGGCGCACCTGTGGCTGGACGGTCCACTGACGGCGGAGCACCGCGTCGGTGGTCCGGCGCGGGGGCTGTTCCTGGACATGAACGGCCGCGCGCTGGCCGCGCCTGCGCCCGGCCAGGCGGAGGAACTGCCGCCGAGATGGCATCAGTTGGCCGAGCTCAGCGTCCCGACCCTGGTGCTGGTCGGCGAACACGACCTGCCGTTGCTCCTCCAACGGGCTCACGCGATAGCGGCGACCGTCCCGGCCGCGCGGTCGGCCGTCCTGACCGGGTCCGCGCATCTGCCCATGCTCGACCGCCCCGAGGAACTGATCCACCAGCTGACCGCATTCCTCACCGACCTTGAATAACACCGGCCACGACACAGATCAGACGCGCCGCCCTCCCGCCGACGGCCGAGGAGAACAACGCCTGCCCGGACCGCTCCGGTATACCGCTCCGCGGCTTCTTGCGCAGTGCCGCTCCCCGGCATGGGCGCGCTTCGCGCGCAGTGCGGCATGACCGTGCTTGCTGCTCGCGGTACGTGTCGCGTGCGGCGAGCAGTGCGTCCCGGTCGATCACGTCGCCCTCCCGCCAGCCACCCTGGGTGCCGGCGAGCAAGCCGGGCGGTGGGTCGGTCCGGCCCGTGGTTCACGAAGGCGGCCGGGTGGTGGTCGTTGTGGCCGGCGTTCCTGGTCGGGGTGGCGGTGGCGAGGCGGGGGCTGGCACCAAGGTGCTGGGTGCGCGGCACCGGCTGGGTGTGGCGGTGGCCGGCGCGGTGGGTGTAGCCCCGGGTCCGGGTCGGCCCGGCGGTGGTCTCACGTCCGGGTCTTGCGGCTGGGAATAGGTTGGTCTCTAGCCGTTGAGGAGGTCGTCATGCCGGTCAGCCGCCCCACTCCTGAGGACCTCAGCCGGATCGCCGCGGGCTACCACTTCTCGATCCGATCGGAGCAGTTGCCGGTTGTGCAGGCGCTTCTGGAGGGTTTTTTCGCCCCGTATGACGTGTTGGATGCGATCGAGGAGCCGCGGCCGCCGGTGCGGTATCCGCGCGGGACCGCCCAGCGTCCGGCGGCGGAGGACAACCCGCTGGGCGCCTGGTACGTGCGGACCCGCATCGAGGGTGCGCCCGGCGGGCCGCTGGCCGGTAAGACGGTGGCGGTGAAGGACAACATCTGCATCGCCGGGGTACCGATGATGAACGGGACCTCGACGCTGGAGGGGTACGTCCCGGATGCTGACGCGACGGTGGTCGAGCGACTGCTCGACGCCGGGGCGACGATCCTGGGTAAGGCGGTGTGCGAGAGCTTGTGTTTCTCTGGTGGCAGTCACACCAGCGACACCGGCCCGGTGCGCAACCCGTACGACCGCAGCCGCTCCACCGGCGGCTCCTCCAGCGGCTCGGCGGCCTTGGTCGCGGCCGGCGAGGTCGACCTGGCCCTCGGCGGGGATCAGGGCGGGTCGGTGCGGATCCCATCGTGCTGGTGCGGGATCTACGGGCTGAAGCCGACCTGGGGCCTGGTGCCGTACACCGGCGCGTTTCCGATCGAGACGACGCTGGACCACTTGGGCCCGATGGCCCGCAGCACCCGGGACGTCGCGCTGATGCTGTCGGTGATCGCCGGACCGGACGGACTGGACCCGCGTCAGCAGGCCGGCCTGCAGCCGCAGGACTACCTCGGCGCGCTGACCGGTGACGCAGCCGGGATGCGGATCGCGTTGGTCCGGGAGGGCTTTGGCATACCGGGGCTGTCCGAGGACGACGTGGACCACATCGTCCGCGATGCCGCCCACCACTTTGAGAAGCTCGGCGCGTCCGTGGATGAGGTCTCCATCCCCTGGCACCGGCAGGCCATGGCGGTGTGGAACGCGGTCGCGCTCGAGGGCGCGACCCGGCTCATGGTCGCCGGCGAGGGCATGGCGACCGGCTGGAAGGGCCGCTACACGACCAGCCTGATGGACCACTTTGCGCAGGGCCGGCTCGACGGCGACAAGCTTTCCGAGACGGTCAAGCTGACTCTGCTGGCCGGGGAATGGATGCAGCAGGCATACCACGGCCGGTACTACGCCAAGGCGCAGAACCTGGCGCGGACCGCGACGGCGGCCTACGACCAGGTGCTGGCCGACCGAGACCTGCTGGTCATGCCGACCCTGCCGCTGAAGGCGACCCCGATCCCGGCCGCCGACGCGCCGCTGGAGGAGTACGTTGCGCGGGCGCTGGAGATGATCCCCAACACCGCGCCGTTCGACGTAACCGGGCACCCGGCGATGAACGTGCCGTGCGGGATGTCCGGCGGCCTCCCGGTCGGCATGATGCTCATCGGCCGGCACGGCGAGGACGCGACCCTGCTACGCGCCTGCGACGCGTTCGAACGCGGGGTGTTCACTCCGCCGCCACCGGCCTGAACCGCCGCACGAAGAACAATCCACACCGGACGCAACCAGGTATCCGACCCGCTCTGCCTGTCAGCGACCCCAACGCGCGCCAGATCCTCTACCCGACTTTCCCTTCGGAGGGGGCGAGGCGAGCTGGCGGTTACGTGCCCCCATGGTGACAGTGCCCGCGCCGCCGTTTGCATCCCGAAATGGGAAGACCCACGTCTGGGTGGGTGAGTCCTCTCTCGCGCACGTCGGATTAGGGCTTCCCCGAGGTTCGAGGCCCGTCAGGCTTCGTTGGGCCGAGTGGCGATTCCGCTGCGCGAGTCGTATTCCCGGTCCTGCGGCTGGTCTTGTTGGTCGTTGTCGTGCGTGATCGCATCGCTGTCGTGCGCTGGGTTGGTGGCCCAGCTGGCGAGCAGGCTCAGGGCGTCGTGCGAGGGGGACCCGGGCTCGGTGGTGTAGGTGAGCAGGCTCTGACTCGGATCGGCAGGGATCGGGAAGGATTCGAAGGGGAGCTCGAGATCGCCGACGACGGGGTGGTGGATGAGCTTGACGCCGGTGGTGTGGATCCGGACGTTGTGGGCGGCCCATCGGATGCGGAACTCGCCGCTGCGGGTGGACAGCTCCCCGATCAGGTCCGAGAGTCCCCGGTCGTAGGGGTCGCGGCCGGCCTCGGCGCGCAGCAGGGCGATAGTGTCGTTGGCGACCTTGTCCCAGGCGGGGAAGAACTCGCTCGCGTGCGGGTCGAGGAAGACGAATCGGGCGTTGTTCGGCGGCCTGACCGGGTCGGCGTAGACCGGTGAGTACAGCGCGAGCCCGAGGGCGTTGGAGGTCAGGATGTCCAGTCGGCCGTTGAGTACGAAGGCGGGCGTGCCGGTCATCGAGTCGATGATGCGCTGCACCGCGGGCCGGACTCGCTGCGGGGCCGGCCGGCGGCGCGGCGGACGGGTCGTACCAGCGGTGCGAATGAGGTCGAGTAGATGCGCCCGCTCGGCGTCATCGAGCCGCAGCGCATGCGCGATGCCGTCGATGACGCTCTCGGAGACGCCGGTGGCGTTGCCGCGCTCGAACCGGGTGTAGTACTCGGTTGAGATGCCTGCGAGGACGGCGACCTCCTCGCGGCGCAGGCCCGAGACCCGTCGGCGGTCCCCGTGATACACGGGCAGCCCGGCCTGCTCGGGACTGATCCTGGCCCGGCGCGTGCTCAGGAACGCTCGGATCTGGCCGCGGACGTCGCCGCGGACGTCGCTCTGGGCTGCCATGTCTTCCACTCTAGGAGCGCTCCCGCATCGCTGGGGGTCCCTGCGAGTGCCCCTCTCATCAGGGTCTGCCACCTACCCGCGCCCGCTGGTTTCGTGGTGACTGCACCCGCCGATGAGGCGGTGTACGACACACAGATCGACCAGAAGATCGACGAGAAGGATGTGCACTCGCATGACTGAGAAGAAGGTTTGGTTCGTCACCGGCGCCGGCCGCGGCATGGGCGTCGACATCGCCAAGGCCGCACTGGCCGCCGGCCACGCCGTCGTCGCCACCGGACGCGACCCCGAGCGGGTCAGCGCTGCCCTCGGACCGCACGAGGACCTGCTGGTCGTGAAGCTCGACGTCACCAGCCTCGCCGACGCCAAGGACGCCACGCGCGCAGCCGTCGACCGGTTCGGCAGGATCGACGTGCTGGTCAACAACGCGGGCAACTTCTACGCCGGGTTCTTCGAGGAGATCCGCCCTGCGGACTTCCGGGCACAGGTCGAGACCACCCTGTTCGGCCCGATCAACCTCACCCGCGCGGTACTGCCCGTCATGCGCGCCCAGCGCTCCGGCCTGGTGGTCGTGATCTCCTCGACCGCCGGAATCATGGGCGGAGAGTTCCTCACCGCGTATGCGGCCTCCAAGTTCGGGGTGGAGGGCTGGATCGAGTCGCTGACCCCTGAGGTCGCGCCGTTCGGCATCCGCACGATGCTCGTCGAGCCCGGCTTCTTCCGCACCGAACTGCTCACGCCGCAGTCGACGAGCTACGCCGAGTCCTCGATCGACGACTACGCCGAACGCACCCAGCAGACCGTCGCTGCCTGGAGCGGCATGAACGGCCTGCAGGGCGGCGACCCGGCCAAGCTCGCCGACGCGCTGGTCCAGCTCGCAGGTCAGGACGAGCCGCCGCTGCGCTGGGCCGCCGGCGCCGACGCCGTGGGGACCTTCGAACAGAAGGCCCAGAACCTCCTCGCCCAGGCCGGCGCCCACCGCGATCTGTCCAGCAACCTCGCCCACGACGACGCCTGAGCCATCGCCCACGCGGAACCCACCGGGCGCGCGGAGAAGACCGGCGCCGTCCCACCGGGCCCGAGCGGCGGTTGGTGTCAGGTACTGGGCAGCCCCCTTCCCGAGAACACCACCGCCCGGGCCGTCAGCGACCGCTACCCCGGCACGCAGCACCCCGGGGTCACCCCGTCGCCTGCCACGACGCAGTACACACCTGCAGAAGAGGACAACTCGTGGAATCAACACTGACCGGCACCGCCGCCCTCGTCACCGGCGCGAGCAGCGGTATCGGCGCCGCCACCGCACGCCGGCTCGCCGAGCACGGCGCGTCCGTCGCGCTCGTGGCCCGCCGCCGCGACCGTCTGGAAGCCCTCGCCGCCGAGATCGACAAGGCGGGCGGCACCACGGTTGTCGTGGAAGCGGACATCTCCGATCGCACCCAGGCGGAGGCGGCCGTACAGCAGGCAGTCGGGCGGTTCGGACGGTTGGACACCCTCATCAACAATGCCGGCCTGATGCTCCTCGGCCCCGTCGTCGGCGCGGACCCCGAGGAGTGGGACCGCATGATCGCCATCAACGTGAAGGGTCTGCTCTACACCACCCGCTCCGCCCTACCGCACCTGCTGCAGGCCGCGGAGCAGGGCCCGCGTCGGGTGGCCGACATCGTCAACATCAGCTCGATCGCCGGCCGCGTCGCATGGAACGGCTACGGCGTATACAACCTCACCAAGTTCGGCGTGAACGGATTCACCGAGTCTCTGCGCCAGGAAGTCACCCAGCGGCACGTACGCGTCGGACTCGTCGAGCCCGGTGGCGTCGCGACCGAGCTGGGCTCCCACAACAAGCCCGAGGTCCGCGACGAGATGATCGACCCCTTCTACGAGAAGACCGAGGTCCTCGCCCCCGAGGACATCGCCGACGGCGTCGCCTACATGGTCACCCGCCCCCGCCACACCGCCATCGGCGAGCTGTGGATCATGCCCACCGACCAGGTCTGACCGCAACCGTTTCCCGGCCGAGACGAGCCGAAGCCTCCCGCTCCGCGTGCCGACCCTGTTCGGCAACCGCCGTTCCGTCGCCGGCTCCATGATCGGCTGCATCCGCGAGACCAAGGAGATGCTCGAATTTCTGCGATACCCGTGTCGATACCGCGCGGCGGTCCGTGGAGGCCTCCACGGCGGCGGACAGGCAGATCGGGCAATCTGCGCGGGTGAGCCCGCACTTGACCGGTAGGTTGCCGGCGTGCCACACCGACCGGCGTGGCCGGCACCGCCGGGACGCCGCGCATCGACCTCGGGCTGCAGCCCGATCCGGTGCCGGATGCCACGGCGGATCGACGCGTACATCCGGCGCCGATGCGCCGCCTACGTCACCCGGCTGGTCCGCGAGAACGCGAACGCGGCCGCGACGGTGATGTCGTTGCTGGCCGGGATGGTCGCCGGCGCCGACAGCATCACCGACACCGACCGGTTGCGGTTGGCTGCAGCCTCCGCTATGTGCATGCCACGCGCAACGCGTCGACGTCGCGAGCGTTGCGTTTGGCCCAGTTGGCTACGACGTCCAAGTCGTCGAAGCGTTCCCGCTGCACTTCGACATAGGAGTCGGCCATGGTGAGCAGCGCACTCTTCACGTCCTTGTCTGTCACGTGGTCCGCGAGTTCGCGCAGTCGTCGTTCCTTGTCGGCGGCACGAGCCTTCACGCGGGCCGGATCGACCAGCGGATTGAGATCGGCAAGACCCAGAGCCTCGGCGCAGGCCGACGCCACGTTCTGAGCGTCCTCCGCCCGGTCCGCCACCGAATGGACCCCCGAATGGACCCTTGCGCATCCGGTCACCACCAGCACAACGGCAAGCAGGACACCCAGTCCGCGCAGGTCCACAGGGCCGAACCTACCGCGGCAACGCTCGCCATCCCCAGCCGAGCCTCGCCTCACCCCGCCGGACAACACCTCGGCACGAACCCCACCCGACCCGAAGGGCAGGCTCTCAGCGTCGCGCCCCGCAGCTGCCGGCCCGCCCCCGCGGTGGCTCATGGACGGCGACCTCCAACCCGATGACCCGCCCGGCCCACGGCCGGCCAGAGCCGACACCGTCCTGATCCTCGACTCCTCCCCCGCCCGCTGCGCCCGGCGTGCGGTCCGACTGTCCCGCGAACGCGCGGGCTTCTGGCGATGGCTGCTCACCCGACGACACCGCAGCAGGCCCGGCCTGCTGCACGCCGTCACCATCCACGCCCCGACCGCTCGAGTCCACCTGGTACGCACACCCCACCAACTCAGCGATTTCCTCGCCCCCTCGGCGGCACAACACGCAGACCCCCGCCATCGCGGCAACAACGATGGCCATGCGATCCGCGGCATGTGACTGCGCTCGGGTCGGCTTGGTGTCGCCATGCGCTGAGCGTGTGCTCGTGCTGGAGCGACGGCCCCGCTGGTGGCGCGCGGGTGGGGCACGGTCGGTCACGTCTGCGGGATGGCCCAGTCCGGAGGCCGGCCCTCGACCACGGCGGCGTACCGGCCGGCTCCTTCGCGATGTGCCGTGAACATCGCTATGGGTGCGTCGTGGGGGGTCAGGCGGTCGAGCACTGCTTCATAGGCGGACACGGCCACGCCTGACAAGCAGCCGACGAGGGTTGCTTCCAGTGCTTCAGAGGGCAGCGTCCAGACGCTGATCTTGCCGGGGCTGTCGCGTCTGAGCAGCACGTTCAGTTCCACCGGAAGCCGCAGGCCGGGGGCCTGCTGACCGCGAAAGGCATTGAACCGGTCGAACTGAAGGGCACAGGCGGCGTCCACCTCGACCTGCGCCTTGGGGACTTCGTCCGCCCTGAGCCAGTATCTGTGCTGCCTCAGCAGGTCCCTGCGCCGAGGACCGCGCTGCCGATGGCGAGGAAAGCTTCGCTTCACACGACGCCTCCGGCTTCGTTCCTGCCGTTTCTCACCCACGCATCGTTGCGCATCCTGACCCCCAGCAGATTATCGACGCCGCATCGGCCGGACCTCCCAGAAGCCGCCGCTCGAGGATGACGACCCTGAGCAGCCGGCACACGGCACACTCATTTCGGCGGGGTGGACCGCGGGGGTCGGTGTCGTCCTGTCGTGGCTGGCGTTGGTCGCGGCCTTCGGCGGCGGTATGTACGCATGTCAGTGGCGGAGCTGAACCCGGGGTTCCGCTGGCGTGGTGGCCGGCTACGGTCTGGTGGGTGCGGACCGTTGGTGTGGATCTTGCGGCCGAGCCGGCGAAAACGGCCGTGGATCGACTGGTCGATGGCGGGGGGCGGCGATGTTGTCCTCGCGCCGCCGAACAACTGCTGGTCGCCGCGATCACGAGCGCGGACAAGGCCGGGATCGACTGCCTGTTCGGCTGGCCAGAAGATTTCGTCGCCGCACACCAAGCGGGAACGTGGTCGTCCCGGAAGAGATCACCGGTGAGCACTGGCGGCGTCCGGTCACCTGCGGCTGCCGCAGTCGGCCGGCGCGAGGCCCTGACGTGCGGCCGGCCGCCGGGCAACGCCTGGCCCGGACCGAGGGCGTAGCCACCAGCGAGGGACTCGTTCGGCACCGCAGCCTCCTGGATCATTGTTACGGACGGGCAGCCGACCGGGCAGGTGGTACCCGGGCCCGATTCATCGCCAAATACATCGGCCCCGCAGGCGCCGTCAACCCCGGCGGGCCCCGCACCGGCATGGGATGACTGCGGCGTGCGGATCGCAGTGCTGCACCCCGGCGACGTGGACGGTCGGTCGGCGCGGCCCGCGGCTGTGCGATAGGAGATCTCTATGCCCAGACTCGACCACCTCGCCACCGTGCCCGGAGTAGCCGACGGACCGGGGTTCAGCCACGCCGTGACCGCATCGGGGCGGCTGGCCTTCGTCTCCGGCCAGGTCGCATTGGACGCCGACGGCCGGCTCGTTGGCGCCGGCGATCTCGCCGCGCAGACCAGGCAAGCGCTGGGCAACCTGCACAAGATCCTGCGCGCGCTGGGCGCCGACTGGCCGAACGTGATCCGCTTCGGCTGGTTCGTCCTGGACGCCAGCCAGGTCCAGGTGATCCGAGATGCGCGGGAGGAGTTCCTCCGCCCCGCTCTCGGCAATCGCCCGAACCCGGCCAGCACGCTGCTGCAGGTCGCGGGCCTGGTCCGGCCCGAGTTCCTTGTCGAGGTCGAAGCGGTCGTCGCGTTGCCCGACTGACCGCCCGCGCCCGAGGACCCGCTGTCCAGCCACCGGCAGTGTCCGACACCCCCTGCGCCGAGATCACCAGCCACGCGCGGTCCGCGGCACGGTCGTGCCTGCGCGCGACTCGCGGCTTGGTCGGACATCGCCCGCTTCAGGCCAGTTGAGTGCGTTGGTGGGCTGGGTTTCAGCCGCTGCGCCGGAGTGCATGTCCTTGGGTGCTGGTGGCGCGGGGCCGGAGTGTGGATCCGACGTTTTGGTCAATCACCAGTGCGACCGCGCCCCATGCCGACGCCAATGGGCCGAGGCGAGAGAACTGGATCGAGGTGGCTGCCACGGCGGTCTGCATACCCGAGTGGTTGAGGCCCAGCTCCAGTGGGGCGCGGAGAACGTTGTTCGCGGCGCTGAGGCTGCCGCCCAGGAGTATGAGGGCTGGGCTGGTGAGGTTGACGACCGTGGCGAGGGCGTGACCGATAGTCATCGCGGCTTCCTCGACGATACGGCGGCATGTCGGGTTACCGGCGAGGGCCAGCCGGACCAGGTCCGGTACGACCTCGACGTTGACGCCGGCGGCGGCTGCCTGCTGGAGGAGCGCTTTGCCCCCGGCGTACAGCTCGAGGCATCCGGTGCTTCCGCACGGGCATGGTGCGCCGCCTGGCTTGACGGTGATGTGGCCGAGTTCGCCTGCCGTGCCCGCCGCTCCGCGGTGGCTGCGGCCGCCGATGATCATCCCAGCGCCGATGCCCCACCCGAGCTTGACGTAGATGAGTTCGTTCGTCCCGCGGCCGGCGCCGAAGGTATGTTCCCCAAGGGCGCCCAGGCTTGCGTCGTTGGCGACGTGGACCGGAAGCTCGCCCAGGTGCGCTCCGAGTTGAGCGCCGACATCTATCTCTGCCCAGGATGGGATCAACGTCGCGGTCCCGATGCGACCATCGGTCGTGATCGGCAAGGGGATGCCCAGGCCGACGCCGAGGAGCGGCAGGCGGGTCCCGGCCGCTGCGTGCGCTCGGCGCACGAGGCTGGCAACTTGAGCAAGGACCGCCAGTGGCTCAGCGTCGGCGTTGGCCCGCAGCTGCTCCGGCGGGATCGAGGCAAGCTGACGGTGCCCGCCGTCGGCCACCACGACCTGGATGTGCCGTCGGCCGATCTCGACGCCGACGGCGATGCCGGCTGCGGGAGTCAGCCGGTACAGCTGCGGTGGACGCCCACTGGTACCCGGCCTGCGCGCTACCTCCGCGTCCAGGACGACGAGGTGGTCGCTGGTCAGGCCCTCGAGTGCGCTCTGGACCGTGGGCCGGGACAGGCCGGTGGCAAGGATGAGGTCGGCCTTGCTGGCCGGGCCGAGGCGAAGCAACGCATCGGCGACTGATCGTTCCGAACGGGACCGGAGGTCAAGGCCCGACTTCGCCGTCAACGTCACGATCCGAAGGGTCCCCGCGGGGCGGCGGTTCTGTCAACCGTGAGGGCCGTCGCCCACAATCACACCGTCGTACTAGCAAGAGTTGCCATAGGGATGGAGTCCTCTCCACCGACTCTGGCAAGATTTGACAGAACCTCGTGGCGGCGCTCACCCTGGGTTCAGGCCGAGACGCCGACCACCCCTGTCGCGGCCCTGCCCCACCTGGTCGCCGCTAGCCCACCCTCGCCGAGCACGACCAGCCAGGATCAGCCCGATCTGGGAGCTGGGATGTCCCCGTCTGCTCTGCGCGACATCTTCGGTGTAACCGCGCCCTGGGTGGCCACCGCCCTGCTGGTGCTGCTCGCCGGCGTCTTCACCGCGGCCACGGCCCCAACGCACGCCCTCCCCGAACGCGGCCGCGCAACCTACCGACGTCGACCCGGAACTCGCCCTTCCCGTCCCGCGCCAGCCCGCCCGCACCCTCACCTCACCATACGACCAGGAGTTCGACGCCCACCACGCCCGCGACTTCTACCACGAGGTCGCGAGCGTGTACGACACCCGCAACTCCGGCAACCTCGTCTCGACCCACTTGGCCACGATCTCCAGAATTCAGGCCATGCGAGCCACCCGCTCCACCCTCCAGGTACTCGATCTGGGCGGCGGCACCGGGAACCCCATCGCGACCCACTTCTTCAACGACCGGAACGTCGAGTGGACCTACGTCGACTTCTGCCCCGCAGTCGAAACGATCTTCAGGCGGAACCTCGCCGGCTATCTCCTCGAGCGCAAGGTCACCATCCAGCGCGGTGACCTCACCCAGGTCTGTCGACAACTAAGACAGCACCGCTACGACGTGGTCCTGCTCTCACTCGTCCTTACCTCCATGCCGACACTGCCCGACTTCGCCGACATCGCCCGGCTAGTCACCCCGGGCGGGTCTCTCATCATCACCGACATCAGCCCGGCATACACCAAGATCAAACCATACTACGAGGTGGCAGTCTCCGGGAGACTCCTGGCGCTCCAGATGGTCCCGGTCGACCCACTCCAGGTCGTACGCCGAGTCACCGCCGCCGGACTGACCACCACCGAGATCACCCCCCTGGGTGACGACGACCCCTACTATTCATGGGTAGCCACCTTCACGGCAACACCCATCCCACACCAGGATGAAAACCACGGTGACGATGCCCTCGCGAGCCGATAGAACCATCACAACCCGATGACACCCCGTACGCGGGCCACGCCCGGGCCACCGCCCCTCGCCGTTCGTGTCTTCGGTGACGGCACGCGCAACGACAGCACAGACGAGGCACGGCTCGCGGCAGATGTGCATGGCCGCTCCGCGGCAGAAGAGTGCGTTCAGGCGTGACATGTAAACAACCCGGCCGGGTTGACGACCGAACGTGCCATTCGAGGCAGTACGGGTGCCGCCGTCCAACCCTGGGGCGGGTAATGAGGCTTCAGTTTGGTCTTGCCGGTCGGACGGGTGTGGTGGTGCGCGGGAGATGGGAAGCTGCTGTTAGACGTGTTGTCAACCCAGGTCAACCAGGAGTCGTCCGTGATCTACGCTGGGTCGTTCAGGATCGCCGGCGCGTTAGCAGACTGTTCGGACCGCTGGCGGGCCGGCGGATCTAGGTGGGCAGACTGCGTGGGTGTCACTACGCTGCGCTGACGCGAACTGACGGACGCCGCGCGGGGTGACGATCTTGCGGCGGGTCGGGACCGGCCGCGGGGTCGATGTCGGGGATCTGCTCGAATGGCGCGGTGAGTTCCTTCGACCATCGGCTGGGCGAGGCCCGCTACGAGGTGTATGTGCCGCAGGATGTGCTGCCTGCCCTGGACGCGGCTGAGGCCGCCGCCCTCGCCCGGCTGGACCTGGTTGCGGGCAGCGAGGAGCCGCTGGTGGCGTTCAGCGACGCGACTGCGGAGTACGACTTCATCGTGACCGTGGCGGGCGATCTCGCGGCGGTGCTTGGCGGCGTCTGGCAGGAGGTGTCGCGGGCCGCGGACCAGCGCGCCGCCCGGTTCCGGGCCGCGGTGCACCAGCGCCGCGAGCTGTACGGGGCGATCCGCGCGGTCGAGCCGGCCGGCCCGGTCCAGGCGCGGCTGCGGACGGACCTGCTGCGCCGGTTCGAGCACGGCGGCGCGCATCTGGACGCGGCCGGCCGGGACCGGCTCGCCGCGATCAACGCCCGCCTCGCCGAGCTCGCCGCGGATTTCATGGCGAACCTGCAGGCCGCGGACGCCGCGTCCGGCATCGCCACGCACGATGCGGCCGGGTTGCCGGAGGCGCTGGTGGACTCGGCCCGCGCGGCCGCCGCCGCACGCGGCCTGGACGGCTGCTACGTTCCGTACTCCGACGCGAACGCCACCATCGTGCTGCGCCAGGCGGAGAACCGGCAGCTGCGCGAGGCGATGTACCGGCTGAGCGTCGCCCGCGCGGCGCCCTCGAACGGGCCGGTGGTGGCCGAGATCCTCGCACTGCGGCATGAGCTCGCGCAGCTGCTCGGATACCCGGATTTCGTACGGCTGCGCAGCGCCGGCAGGATGCTCACCGACCCGCAGGCGTTCCTGGAGGAGCTGGCCCGGGCCTACCGGCCGCAGGCCGACCGCGAGCACGCCGAACTGCTCGCGTTCGCCCGCGCCTACACCGGCGAGCAGACGCTGGAGCTGACCGCGGCGGACGTGGACAACCAGCTGGACGGGTTCTACGCGACGAAGCTGCGCGAGTCGCTGTCACTGGCGCGCGCGGGGGCGGTGTGCGTGCCGGTGGCCACGGCTCGCCGGGTCATGCTGGACGCGCTCGGCGAGCTGTACACGGTCACGTTCACCCCGGCCGACGCGCCCGGCTGGCACCCGGACGTGGAGGCGTTCGACCTGCGCGACGCCTCCGGCCGGCACCTGGCCCGGATCTGGTGCGACTGGTACGTCCGGGACGGCAAACGCCCCGGCGGCTGGATGAGCGGGCCGTGGCTGGCCACCGACGGCGGACCGCACCTGGTGAGCGTGGTCACCAACATCCCCCGCGCCGGCGCGGACATGGGCGACCTGCGCATCATGTGGCACGAGTTCGGGCACGCGATGCACTTCGCGTTCACCCGCACCCGCTACCGGCTGCGCTCCCCCGACGACGGACCGCTCGACTTCATCGAGGGACCGTCACGGATCATGGAGAACTGGCCGCTGGAGCCGCAGATCCTGCGGCGCATGGGTGTCGAGGAGCGGGCCGCGGCGGCGGCCCGGGCCGAGGACCGGTTCCGGACCGCGAGCCGGAAGATGGCCCGGATGGTGCGCCCGGCGCTCGACCTCGCGCTGCACCGCGGCGAGGACCCCCTCCCGGTCAAACAGCGCCACCTGCCGGTCCCCGTCGACCCCGCGGACGCCACCGCCGCGCAGTTCCACCACATCTTCGCCGGCCACTACGGCGCCGGCCACTACGCCTACCAGTGGGCCAGCGTGATGGACGCGGACCTGTTCACCCGGTTCACCGCCGAGGGCATCCTGAACCCGGCGACCGGCCGCGACTACGCCCAGAAGGTGCTATCCGCGGGCGCCGAACGCGACCCGGCCGACCTGATCCGCGGCTTCCTCGGCCGCGACCTGAACCTGCACGCGGTCCTCGCCCGCGACGGCGTGCGCTGACAGCACCAGCCACCGCGGGCGACCCCCGCACTGGCACAAGCCTCTCCCAGACCACCTGCCCACGTGGTGCGCGGAACGCGGCCGCTCCGCGGCTTGACAGTGCGCCGGAGGGCGCAAGCGGGGTCGTGCTGCCGGCGCCCACCGATGGGTGTTGGTGGGCGCCGGCTGTGCCTCATCGAGCTGTGGCGTTGCGGGCGTCGACGAGACCCGCACCGAAGAACGACGTGTGCCCGTCCGACCCGCCGTAGCAGCGCAGGCGCTCGTCGTTCGGCCCGAGTGAGTCGACCGGGCAGGACATCGGCATCGCGGTGCGCTCAACGGCCGCCGCCACGGCCGATAGGCCCCACCTCGGATGCAGCTGCTTGACCAGTGCAGCAACGCCGGCGGCGTGCGGCGAGGCCATCGAGGTGCCCGCTGATCCAAAGGTACCTGGCAGCGCCGGCTGCGGTGGTCAGGCCGGGGAGTTCTGCGTTCGCGGTCAGACGCAGGAGACGGTGGCCGCCGTAGCCTTCGGCGTGCCAGCGGTCGGCAGCGCCACGGTGGGCGGTTGTCCTGGCCGGGGTGAATCGCGTTGGTGGTGTGGGTGTGTGCGGGGGAGGCTGGGTGGGTGAGTCCGGTCATGGTGGAGAAGAACCTGCTGTCGTGGGCGAGTGACATCGAGCCGGGTACGGTCGCGCAGGCTGCCCGTACCGCCCGGTTGCCGTTCGTCGCCGGTCATGTCGCGTTGATGCCTGACGCGCATATCGGGATCGGCGCCACGGTGGGCTCGGTGATCCCCACCGCGGACGCGATCATCCCGGCCGCGGTCGGTGTGGACATCGGCTGCGGCATGATCGCCACCGAGACGACGCTGGGCGCCGCCGACCTGCCGGAGGACCTGGGCCGCGTGATGCCGCTGATCGAGCAGCGGATACCGGCCGGCCTCGGTAAGGGCCACGAGCACGCGAACGCGGCTGATGAGAGGTTGGCGGGGCTCGGCCGGCCGCGTACCGCGCTGACCGCCAGGCAGGAGGCGACCGTCGCCGCGCAGTTCGGCACCCTAGGTTCGGGCAACCACTTCGTGGAGGTGTGCCTGGATGAGCGGGACCGGGTGTGGACGGTGCTCCACTCCGGCAGCCGCGGTATCGGCAACCAGTTGGCGACCGGCCACATCCGGGCGGCGAAGGATCTGGTGCGTCGCTGGCACATCAGCCTGGAGGACCCCGACCTGGCGTACTTCGTGCAGGGCACCGTGGAGTTCGACACCTACATCGCGGACATGCTCTGGGCGCAGCGCTACGCCATGGCCTCGCGGGCCCGCATGGCCGACGCCCTCAACGCGACCCTGTTCGCCGCGGCCGGCGGCGGCACGGAAGTCCGGCGGATCAACTGCCACCACAACTTCACCCAGCGTGAACGCCATCACGGCCGCGACCTGTGGATCACCCGCAAGGGCGCGATCAAGGCCGCGGCCGGCGACGAAGGAGTCATCCCCGGCTCCATGGGCACTGGCTCCTACATCGTCACTGGCCTGGGCAACACCGCCTCCTACACCTCCTGCTCCCACGGCGCCGGCCGCCGCATGTCCCGCACAGCGGCCAAACAGCGACTGAGCGCGGACTCGCTCCGCGACGCGATGCGCGGCCGAACCTGGAACCACGACCGCGCAGACGCCCTCCTCGACGAACACCCCCACGCATACAAGGACATCGACCAGGTCATGCACGACCAGCGCGACCTGGTCACCGTGCAACACACCCTGCGTCAGGTCCTCAACTACAAAGGCTGACGCGACGGCGACAACCGCGCTGTATGCGGCAAATAAGGGCGTTGATGTATGCACAAGGACTGGCCCGGCGGACGCGGTGTACCTGTGGCGCCGACCTCGGGGTCGGTTGGTGTGACAGCCACCGTCAGATCGGGCCGGCCACGATCAGCCGAACCGTGACGGTGTCGCCCTCGTCGAGCCCCTCGGCGCGGCGCACCGCGTCCTTCACCGGCACGACGTACAGCCCGTCCTTGGGGAACAGCGAGGTCTCCCATTCGGTGGCGCCGATCCGCGCTCGGACCGGGATCATCCCCCAGCCGTACGTCACGACCCTGGACACCGCGTGGAGGTGAAGGCTCTCCTCCTCTGGCACCGTGACGAAGTAGTACGGCGACGGGCCCCGCCAGTGCCAGAGGTCGCCGGTGAAGTCCAGGTCCATCCCGTCAGGCTCGCTCATCACGCGGTGTCCTGAGTGGTGTCCTCGGTCATGCTCCGCAGGCTAGGTTAGGTTCCGGACGTTGTGCTTCCGGACTGGGTGGCCGGGGTTCGTATCCTCGACCCTCACGATATAGACCTGCCCACCGACCAGGCCGTCACCTACATCACCGCTCGCGGCCGGTCCCCCTCCTCAGGCACTCCGCAGATCCCCGGCGCTCCCCGGAACGGTCAGCGGGGTAGCTGACGCAGGTGCGGGTGCTCGGAGGGCGGGTGGACTCACCGGGGAGGGCGAGGTGAAGTTCGTGCTCGAAGTGGATATGGGCGAGACCGCGTTCGGCGGGAATGCTGCCGCGGAGTTGGGGCGCATCCTGCGGTACTGGGGCGGGAACCTGCGGCACTACCCGCTGGTGCCCGGCGACGGCTCGATCATCTACGACTCGAACTACCAGCAGGTCGGGCGCTGGCGGATCATCGATTCTCCCGGCGGTCCGCAGCCTGGTGCGTAGCCGCCCCGGGGTCCGAACTATGGCCGGGCATCCGCCAGGCATGCCGACGGCCGGGGTCCGCCCGAGTGCAAGCCAGAGCGCAGCGATCCTCGCGACGTCCCCGCCGGGATCATCCCGTCGGCCAGCCACGACAGGAGCGGATGATCGCGCGGTGCGCGGCACGAGAGTGCACCTGGATCGACGCTGGGTTGGTCGGCGGCGTCTGGCGGCTGTGGCCGGGCAGCTGCGGGAGCCGCGCCGGATAGGGCCCTGATCAGCAATGCTTCCTGCGTTCTGGACCGGTGCCCGGCCTCGAATTAGCCTCGCAGGCATGACGGCGCGGGGTACTTCTCTGCTGTGGTCGCCTGGCGAACGGCTGACAACATGGGTGCTGCACGACTTGCCGCGAATCGTCTGGATTGTGGAGTACCGCGCCGCGGAGTTGACCGCCGAAGAGCGGCGGGTCGTGCGGGAGGCCGCTGCCCGGATGCTGCGCGCCGTGGAGGAGTCCACCTGACGTCTTGAGGGATCCGCGTGCAGCCGGCCGCATGCTTGTTGGCGTGGTCAAGCTCGAGAACATGATGATCAACCTGCTCCAGGTGGACGAGGCGCCTGAGCTCATCGAGCCGGCCGCCGTCGCGAGCAAGGAGGCGGGTTCGCGTTCGCTGCTCACCATCGCGGTGGAGGACGCGATCTGCGCTGACCTGGAGCGGCACGGGGTGCAACTGCTCAACGGTCCGGTGGACCGGTCGTGGGGACGGCGTACGGCCGCTTTCGCCGACCCCGTCGGCAACCTCTGGGAGGTCGCGCAGGAACTGCCGGGAGCCGGGTAGGGCTTCGTCTGCGTTCGTCCTGACCGTCGCTCTTCCTCGAACTCCTCACCGTCCCAGCCCGAGGCGACGATGACTGCAAGGCCATTGTTCAGAGCATGATCAAACATGGTGGCTGCCGGTGGTCGCGGCTAGCTGACCGCTACCCGCCGGACCTACCGCGTTTCAGATCCTGGACTGGGTACGCGGTTGACGGCCTGGCCGCACATGTGTCGGGTCATGCTGGTGTGGTGGAGGCTGGTCCAACCGGAAGATGTCGATGCCGGCGTAGTCGGAGTCGCCGGGCCAGCTCTGGTGACAGTGCCGGACGACGTAGTCGCCCTCGGCGATAGTTCGCTTGAACTCGACGTGCTTGCCGGGATACTCGGCGGCCATCCGCTCGAAGTACTCGACGAACGCCTGCTTGCCGTCGCCGACGTGCGGGTTGTGCTGGGTCGGTCGGTACGTGGGCCGGGGCGGGTAAAATCCGGTTGCCCGGCCCGCGGCCAGCCCTACCGTGATGGTCGTGTTGAGCCCGCCGGCGGATCTCTCCGAGCAGGCCCTGGTCTCGGCCCTCGCCCGCGGTTGGGCGTTGCGTGTGGCCTCGATGGCCTACCGCCCGGTCGGCTTCGGCAGCCATCACTGGCAGGTCACCGACGTCAGTGGCGCCCGGTGGTTCATCACCGTGGACGAACTGCAGACCAAGCGGCTGTCGCGGTGCCAGCCGCTGGCCGCGGTCTTCGACCGACTGCGGGCCAGTCTGGCCGCCGCCACTGACCTGCGTGAGAACGGTCACCCGTTCGCGGTGGCACCCGTTGCCGCCCTCGACGGCGAGCCGGTGATCCGGCTGGGGCAGCGGTTCAGCCTGGCGGTCTACCCGTTCCTGGACGGGCGGAGCTTCGGCTGGGGCCAGTGGCAGGACTCGGCCGCGGGACATCGGCGGGCAGTGCTCGATCTGATCATCGCCGTGCACCAGGCACCGGCCGCGGCCCGCCGGCGCGCACCGGCCGATGACTTCGCGGTACCGCTGCGCGATGAGCTGACGGCCGCCCTAGCCGGCGCACACCACGCCAGCGACTGCGGCCCGTACGCCCGCCCGGCCGCACGGCTGCTCGCCCAGAATGCGGCGCCGATCCGACGGCAACTCACCCGCTACGACACCCTCGCCACGACAGGCCGCGGCCAACCCGACCGGTCGGTCCTCACCCACGGCGAGCCGCACCCCGCCAACACCATGCTGACCCCCGCAGGTTGGCTGCTCATCGACTGGGACACCGCCTTGATCGCGCCGCCCGAACGCGACCTATGCAGCCTCGACCCCGGCGACGGCTCCATCCTCGCCAGCTACACCGACACCACCGGCGTGCCGCCAAAGCCCTCCATGCTCCAGCTGTACCGCCTGCGCTGGGACCTCGCCGATCTGGCCCTGGTAGTCAGCCGGTTCCGCGCGCCGCACACTGGCAGCCCCGACGACAACAAGTCATGGAACGTCCTGCGCTCGGCGGTCGCCAACCTGGCCAGGTAACACAATCCCCGCGACCAGCAGACACACCCACACAGCAGGCCATCCACCCACCTCACCACCCTGCCGATGAGCGGATGGATGCTTGACAACGGAGAGTTGACACGACAACGGGGGGGACGGCTACTCGCAGGCCGACATTGCCCGGGAAATGGGAGTCACGCGCCAAGCCATGCAGAAGATGCTGGCCAGTTAGCACAACCGTCCGCAATTGCCGTCATGCGCTCCGCCCACCTGGCGCCGGGCAAGAAGCTGCATGCCGCCGTGGTGTGGTCTTTCCGCTTGTTGGGGCGCGCTTGTGGTGACGGCCGCGCCGCTACCCTCCGAGCCAACTCCACGACCCCCGACCAGTCGGCCGCACCCATCCACACCGGATGACCGACCAGCCCGGTGATCGTGCATGGTGACAGGCATGGCGCTGCCCCGTCTCGTGCGGGAGCCATGGTGCGACTCACAATGAGCCGGTGAGTTCCGCGGTCACTGGGTCGCGATGAGGATAAGCAGGTGCGGGGCTGCCACGAGGTCGGCGTACAACGCGACGTCACCGTCGGCACCGACATCACCCGGGTGCCCTCGGATGAGCGGGTGACCATCTCCTCCGCCACCGTCTCCGCCGGCCGGGACCGGGTAGCGATCATCCGGTTCACCTTCGAACTCGACGACCCCAAGCACCTGGGCCACGTGCTGCACACCATCCGCGGCGTGGACGGGGTCTAGGACGTGTACCGGATCTCCTCCGCTTGCCGAGGCCCGCGGCCGGGCAGACGCCCCTAGCCCGCCTGGGTGTTGATGTTGGTGGTGATGAACTGCGCGGTCCCCGGCTTGGTGGCGACCGGGTCCGGCACCGGGCCGGCCGGGGTGGGCTGCATGGCCGGCGCCGAGACGGTGAACTTGGCGATGAACTGCTGGCCCTTGATCAGGATCGCCTTGCCGTTCTGGGTCATCGCGGTCTGGTTGGTCGGGGTCAGGGTGACCGAGACGGTGCCCACGCCCGGGGTCACGAACGGTGGCGCGGTGTAGGGCAGCGGCCCGGAGATGGCCATGGGCAGCTCGTCGCCGAGCAGGCAGGCCGGCATCCCGCCGACCATCAGGGAGGTGCTGGAGCCGATCAGCGGGATCGGCGCCATCAGCATCGGCACGATCGCCGGCGGGGTGATGGTGATCTGGATCTGGTCACCGGTCTTCATGATGAAGTCCTCCACGGCGTGCCTACCCCCTCATCGTGCCGACGGACGCTTCCGATGGTCGCAGCGGGCCGCCGCCCGGTCCAGGTACGAAAGGGTCAGGATCCGGCTACCCGGACGGTTCTGGAGTAGACGACTGACCCCGACGTCGCAGCGGTCGGCCCGACCGACCGCGCAGCCGTCCGAAGCCACACGTCCTCTCCGTGCGTCACGCCCACATCTGCCGCGCTGCGTGCGGATCGCGCGCCCGTGCCGCGCTGTGCAGGCACCAGTAGCGCACGGCGCGCTGTGGTGGCGGCCCAGTGCGTCGATCGCGGGCTGGTTCGGCGGTGGCGAACTGGTTACCTACCGGCGGCCGGTCCGTCGACGGTTCGGTGTGCCGCCTGCTGGGCGGCGTTCTCGACCTGGGCGTGGTAGGCGGCCCACTGATCGGCGGTGCGCTCCGGCATGCTTGGATCGCCCGGCCGCCGGCCGGCGGTGCCGTCGAGAAGTTCACGCAGGATGTCGGCGTGCCCGGCGTGCCGGGCGGTCTCCACGCACATGTGCACCAGGATCTGGTGCAAGCTCACCTGCCGCCGCTCGGGCGGCCACCACGGCACCTGCCCGGGGGCGTCCAGCGGCAGCGCCTGGATCGTGGCATCGGCGTGCGCGGCGGTGTAGTGGTGCAGGTCGATGATCTGCTCGCGGGTCTGGTCCGCGGTCGCCCACATGTCCGCGTCGGCCTCGGCGTCCTCGGCCAACCACGGCAGGACCCGGTCGGCCGGGCGACCGAAGACCTCACCGAAGTATCCCAGCTCGACCGTGGCCAGGTGTTTGACCAGGCCGAGCAGGCTCGTCCCGGTGGGCGTCAACGGCCGGCGCACGTCGTACTCGCCCAGCCCGTCCAGCTTCGACAACAGGTCGGCGCGGCCGGTACGCAGGTAGTCGTGCAAGACGGCCTTCTCCTCATCAGCATTCACGACACGCATCATCCGGCACGCCACCGAGCCGGCACGGGTGTACCCCCCGACCCGCTGGACCCGTGCTGGTCCACCAGCCCCACGACACGGCAGCATCCGCTCATGCCGTTCTACGCGCGGAGCGCGCCTATGCCGCTGGCCGCGCGTTGACCGAACCGACCCAACCGCAGCGCGTCCACGGCCGTCCGAATGACCGCTAAGTACCCCGGTAACCAGGCGGGCGCCGCCGAGACATCATCCTGGTAGACCACTTCCAAGCCGAAGACGTCTTGGTAGAACGCCTTCACCGGCGGCAGGTCCTCGACGAACAGCGTGATGACCTCGATCTTTTTGAGAGCCTTGATCACTTGATGCTTCTCCCCACTTTCCGGAATTGACAGCCGCGGGATTCCCGACCCGCCCGCGGCCAAGTTCGGTGGCTGCTTCGATACCTGCACGGGGGCGTTGGCCACCGCCGCCGGGGCGGGTGCGCTCGCCGCGCTGGCCTGGTTCGTCGTGGTCCTCATCCGTCCGCCGGTACCGACCGATCCCGCTGGGGCGCTGCGGCTGGTGCTCGCCGCCGGTAGCCCGCCGCAGCAGCCACCACCGGCCACACCCGACGGCGACTGGCCGCCGCGCTGTGCGCCGGCACGGGCGCCGCACTGCTGATCGTCGTGCTGGCCGACAGCCTGCTCCAACTCCTCTCCCACTGGGTACCCGACACCCGGCAAGCGGCCCCCGCCCGACATCAGTGCCGCCCAGCGGCTGTCCGCCAACGAAACCAGGCCCAAGACCCCTACATCGGAGTGCTGTTCCTCGGCCTCCTGCTGGCGGTGGCGTTGACCATGACGATCATCGCCGGCCGCCGCCAGGACCACCCCGAACCCGCCGGCCCGCCCGCAAGCTGCACCAACCCGCGCTGAACCGACCGGACCGAACAGCCGTAGACGATTCGGCTGCGTGATGCCACGTAGCAGGACCGACAGCCGGTCTGGACCGGGTCTGGACCTGGCATTCTTGTGCGGCGCAGGCGAACGGCCCGCGGAGGGGAACGTACCCATGAGCAGCACACCTGAACTGGCGATCCCGGAGTCGGTGGACAGTCCAGGCCAGCTGCGGGAACCGGCGAGCGGGCTGGCACGCTGGCTGCTGCAGCACCAGGTGGCAGCGGTGGGGCCGGAGACCGACGAGGCTCATGCCAAGCCGCAGGCGTGGTGGAAGGTCATGTGCCTGACCGGCGTGGACTACTTCTCCACCCTGTCCTACCTTCCGGCCATCGCCGTTCTCGCCGCCGGGGCTCTCTCGCCGCTGGCCACGCTGCTGATCGTCGCGCTGACACTGTTCGGCATGCTGCCCATGTACCGCAGGGTCGCCGCGGAGAGCCCGCACGGTCAGGGATCGGTCGCGATGCTCGAGGACCTGCTTCCGTTCTGGCGGGGCAAGATCTTCGTGCTGGTCCTGCTCGGCTTTGTCGCCACCTCGTGGATCATCACGATCACGCTGTCCGCTGCGGACGCGTCCGTGCACATGGTGGAGAATCCCGCGTTTCCCGGCTTCCTGCACGGCCGAGAGGTGCTCGTCACCGTTGGCCTGCTGCTCATCCTCGGCGGCGTGTTCCTGATCGGCTTCAGCGAGGCGATCAGCGTCGCAATCCCACTGGTCACCGTATTCCTGCTGCTGAACGCAGTGATCATCGGCGCGGGCATCGCCGAACTGGTCAACGATCACAGCGCGCTGTCCCGCTGGACTGACGCGCTGGCGGCTGGCGGCGGCGGTGTCACCGACGTCATCGGGCCTGCGATTCTTGCGTTCCCGCTGCTCGTGCTCGGCCTGTCCGGGTTCGAGACCGGCGTCAGCATGATGCCGCTGGTCGCCGCCGAGGGGGGCAACGCCGAGGAGAGGCTGCGGTCCCGGCTCCGTAACACGAGGAAGTTGCTCACCGCCGCTGCGGCCCTCATGTCGGTGTACCTGATCGCGACCAGCCTGGTCACGACGGTGCTCATCCCCGCCGAAGAGTACGAAGAAGGCGGCAAGGCGAACGGCCGGGCGCTGGCCTACCTCGCCCACGAGCACCTCGGCGCCACGTTCGGCACCATCTACGACATCAGCAGCATCCTGATTCTGTGGTTCGCCGGTGCGTCGGCGATGGCCGGGCTGATAAACATCGTGCCGCGGTATCTGCCGTCCTATGGCATGGCGCCGGAGTGGGGCCGGGCGGTGCGGCCGGTGGTCTTGGTCTACACCGCCATCAGCGTCGGTATAACCATCGCGTTCGGCGCTGACGTCAACGCCCAGGCCGGTGCCTACGCCACCGGAATCCTGGCCATGATGGTCTCCGGCGCGGTCGCGGTCACCATCTCCGCGCTCCGGCGCAAGCAGCGACTCGCGACCACCGGCTTTGCGATCCTCACACTCGTCCTGCTCTACGCACTGGTCGAGAACGTTATCGAGAAACCCGACGGCATCGCGATCTCCGCCGCGTTCATCATCGGGATCGTGATGATCTCACTGCTTTCCCGGGTGTCCCGTACCACCGAATTGCGTGCCGACCGCATCGTCTTCGACGAAGCCGCCCGCCGGATCATCACCAACTCACTCGCCCACGACGGAAGCCTCACCATCATCGCCAACCAACGGCAGGCCGGTGACGAAGCCGAATATCGCGCCAAGGAAGACGAGCAACGCGGGATGAACCCCGTTCCCGGCGCCGCCGACATAGTGTTCCTTGAGATCGACGTGACTGACCCGTCGCAATTCAGCGGCGTACTACAGGTGCGTGGCGTGAAAATTTGCGGACACCAGATCCTTCGAGCGCAGAGCCCAGCCGTGCCCAACGCGCTCGCCGCCATCCTCCTTGCCCTGCGCGACGCGACCGGTATCCGTCCACACTGCCACTTCGAATGGGCCGAGGGCAGTCCGCTCACCCATCTATTCCGCTACCTCATCCTCGGCCAAGGCGACACGCCTCCGGTAGTCCGCGAGATCCTCCGCAAAAGCGAGAAGGATCCGGCCAAACGGCCCAGCATCCACGTCGGCGGCTGAAGCCGGCTGCGGTGCAGGCTGGCCGGGGGGATTGGCGGCCGTCCTCGTCTGTGCGATGAGGGGGATGCATCCGGTCGGCGAGCTGGTCGTGCGGGACGGGGGCGTCCTCGTCGCCTCAGGGGGTGAGGCGGTGGGCGGCGCGGGTAAGCATGGCGCGGACGATCGGTGGGTGGAGGAGGCGGACAGGGGCGAAGTAGAGCCGGCCGCGCCGGCCGTGCAGGCGCACGGCGGTGGTCAGCCGGACCAGCCCGGCGGCGGCGTCCACGCCGACGCCCGCCCGCCAGTCCAGGTGCACATCGTCCGCGGCGATCAGGGCCTCCTCGCCCACCACCTTGCGGACACCGAACACCCCCCGCTCGCCCTGCGGGATGCCGAGCACCGGCACCAGCGCCTGCCGCGCCACGAACAGCGCCTTCACCCACACCGGGATCGACCCCCGGTCGAAGATCACCCGCGCCCACTCGGCGGGGTCCGTCGTCGCCCGCGGCGGAAGCGGGACGACAGCGACATCGGCGTGGTCCGGCCGGGGGATGTCGTCGAAGGCCAGCGACGCGAACCGGGGCAGGGTCTCGGGCATCGTCGGTCTCCTCCATACGCCGGCGTACGGTTTACGTACGCTAGCGTACGGAACGTGCCGCGGCTAGGGAAGGACGACTGGGTCACGGCCGGTCTCGCGGCGTTGCGCGAGCACGGCCCCGACGCCGTCGCCGTCCAGCCGCTCGCCGCCCGGCTCGGCGCCACAAAGGGCTCGTTCTACTGGCACTTCGCCACCCGGGACGGGCTGCTCGATGCCGTCCTGGCGCGCTGGCTGGAGGAGAGCACCGAACGGGTGATCGCCGACCAGGAGCGCCAGCACGGCGACGCCGCCCCCGCGGCGCGATTCGAGCGGCTGTTCGAGGCCGTCGCAGCGGCCAGCGAGGCCACGCCGGGCGAGCAGCGCATCCTCGCCGCGGCCGGACACCCGGCGGTCGGCCGCGCGGTCCGGGCCGCGGTCGAGCGCCGGATCGGCTACGTCACCGGCCTGCTCATGCAGGCCGGGCTGGAGGACGGCCCGGCCAGGCGGCGGGCCCTGCTCGCCTACATGATGTACCTCGGCCACGCCCAGCTGATCGCCGTCGCCCCCGGCGAGCTGGCCGCCGGCCAGGCCCGGCAGGCCCGCGAGGACGCCGTCCGGATGCTGCTTGGGGACACCCGCTAGACGAGTACGTCCTTACGGTGCGGCGGCCGCTGACGTGGTCGGAGGGTGTTCACGATCAGTTTGTGACGACAGACCTGAACACGTGGCCAGGACGGACCTGGACATCGGGATCAGGCGACGTCGAACCGATCGATGTTCATGACCTTGTCCCACGTGGCCACGAAGTCACGCACGAACTTCTCCTTGGCGTCGTCGCACGCGTAGACCTCCGAGATGGCTCGGAGCTGGGAGTTCGAACCGAAGACGAGGTCGACGGCGGTGGCGGTACACTTGACCTCACCCGTGGCGCGATCCCGACCCTCGAACAGGTTCTCAGCCGAGGCGGATGCCTTCCACTCCGTGCCCATGTCGAGCAGGTTCACGAAGAAGTCGTTGGTCAACGTCTCGGGCCGGTCGGTGAAGACGCCGTGTTGGGATTGCCCGTAGTTGGCGTTCAGGGCCCGCATGCCGCCGATCAGAACCGTCATCTCGGGAGCGGTCAGCGTCAACAGGTTGGCCCGGTCCAGCAGCAGGCTCTCCGGCGACAACTTCTCTCCGGCTCGGAGGTAGTTGCGGAACCCATCTGCGGTCGGTTCGAGGACTGCGAACGTCTCCACGTCGGTTTGCTCCTGCGAGGCGTCCGTGCGCCCCGGCGCGAACGGGACTGTGATGTCGTGCCCGGCGTTCTTCGCCGCTTGCTCGACGGCCGCGCACCCGCCCAGGACGATCAGGTCAGCGAGCGAGACCTTCGTTCCGCCGGACTGTGAGAGGTTGAAGCCCTGCCGGATCTGCTCGAGGGTCTGCAGCACGTTGGCCAGTTCGGCCGGGTTGTTGACCTCCCAGTCCTTTTGCGGCGCAAGGCGAATCCGCGCCCCGTTGGCCCCGCCACGCTTGTCGGTGCCGCGGAAGCTTGCCGCCGACGACCAGGCGGTGGAGACCAACTGGGAGATGGACAGTCCCGACTCCAGGATCTTGCCCTTGAGGGCAGCGATGTCCTCGTCCGAGATCAGTTCATGATCGACCTCGGGGACGGGGTCCTGCCATAGCTGCGGCTCCGGAACCCACGGGCCGAGGTAGCGCGAGACGGGTCCCATGTCGCGGTGCAACAGCTTGAACCACGCCTTCGCGAACGCTTCCGCGACATGGTCCGGATTCTCGTGGAAGCGCTTCGCGATCGGCCCGTAGATCGGATCCATCCTCAGCGCAAGGTCCGTCGTCAGCATCATGGGGGCGTGCCTCTTCGACGGATCATGAGCATCGGGCACAGTGCCCTGGGCCGAGGGATCCTTGGGAGTCCACTGCTTCGCACCGGCGGGGCTCGTCGTCAGCTCCCAGTCATACTTGAACAGGTTGTCCAGGTACCCGTTGTCCCACCTCGTCGGCTCGTTGGTCCATGCGCCCTCCAGCCCGCTGCTGAGCGTGTCGGCGCCCTTGCCGCTGCCGAAGGTGTTCCTCCAGCCGAGGCCCTGCTCCTCGAGGGGGGCAGCCTCGGGTTCCGGACCGACGTACTGGGGATCGACTGCACCATGGCACTTGCCGACCGTGTGGCCGCCGACGATGAGCGCAACCGTCTCCTCGTCATCCATCGCCATACGACCGAAGGTCTCTCGAATGTCCCGGGCGGCAGCCAGCGGATCCGGGTTGCCGTTGGGCCCCTCCGGATTCACGTAGATCAGGCCCATCTGCACGGCGCCGAACGGACCGGTGAGTTCCCTGTCGCCGCTGTAGCGCTCATCTCCGAGCCACGTGTCCTCAGGCCCCCAGAAGATCTCGTCGGGCTCCCAGATGTCCTCTCGCCCGAAGCCGAAGCCGAACGTCTTGAACCCCATCGATTCATAGGCACAGTTGCCGGCGAAGATCAGGAGATCGGCCCAGGAGATCTTGCGGCCGTACTTCTGCTTGATCGGCCAGAGCAACCGGCGCGCCTTGTCGAGGCTCACGTTGTCGGGCCAACTGTTGAGGGGGGCAAAGCGCTGAGCGCCGGTGCCGCCACCGCCCCGGCCATCGGCGATGCGGTACGTGCCTGCGGCATGCCAACTCATCCGGATCAAGAGCGGCCCGTAGTGGCCGTAGTCGGCCGGCCACCAGTCCTGCGACGTCGTCATCACCTCGAAGATGTCCCGCTTCAGCGCGTCGAGGTCGAGGGTCTTGAACTCTTCTGCGTAGTTGAAGTCCTCGCCCATCGGATTGGGCCGGGGCGAGTGCTGGTGGAGAACCTGCAGGTTCAGTTGATTCGGCCACCAGTCCTGGTTCGTCCTGGGCCGAGTCGGCGTGGGAGTCGGGGAGGGGATTACCGGGTTCTCGCTCTCGCTGCCGCGGTCAGACATGTCGGTCCTTCTCCTGTCTCGCCGTTTCCTTATGGCTGGTTGCTCTTGACGTTGGCTGCTCTGGATCCAACGCTGCGCTGGTGCCGAGCGCTGCGTGTCTGCGATCAGCCGGCGGACGCGGCAGAAGTTGCCGCGACACACTCGGGACATCCGCCCCAGTAGATGACCTCGGCTTCGTCGATCTCGTAGCCCAAGTAGTCGGCGGCCGTCAGGCACGGGGTGTAGCCGACCGCGCAGTCGACATCGGCGATGGCACCGCACGACCGACAGACGACGTGGTGGTGGTTGTCCCCGACCCGCGCCTCGTAGCGCGCCACGGAGCCCGTCGGCTGGAAACGCCGCACCAGACCCGCGGCAGTCAGCGCACGCAGCACATCGTAGACGGCCTGGTGGGACACCTCACCGAGATCCTCTCGCACGACACCGATGATCGAGTCCGTGTCGGCGTGCGGATGGTCGTGCACCGCGGACAGCACCGCTACCCGAGGACGCGTCACACGCAGAGCAACCCCGCGCAACATGCGCTCGAAGTCCGAAGTCGTTGGCACGCTCCGAAGTCTGGCCCATCTTCTGGAATCAATCAAGAAGCAGGCGTCGGACGCGTCGGGGCCGGCCGGGTCGAGCCACCCGGCCGTCGTCCGGCGGTCGCTCCGCCGGGCACCATCATGCGGGCGGTGCTTGGCACCTTGCGGCTGCCTTGACGATCTCCGCCATTCGTTGAGGCGCAGAGGGACTACGCACGAAAATCCCGGTCGAACGGCTTCCTGTCATCGGCATGGTAGTGAAGAGCGTCGGGCTAAGGCGTGTCGTGGTCGGTGAGTTGCCGCAGGGCGGTGGTGGCCTGGGTGGCGATGGTGCCGTCGGCGGTGTGGAGCAGTTCGCGGAGCGGTTCGATGGCGCGCTGGACGCGGAGGGTCGCGACCGCGTGGGCGGCGCGTGGGTCCCGGTGCAGCAGCCCTAGCAGCATGTCTTCGACCCAGACGCGGCCGGGGCCGGGTAGTGCGGCCAGCCCGTCGAGAGCGTAGCGGTGCGCCCACGGCGGGTGGTCGTTGTGGATGCTGTCGATGAAGGTCTTGACCGGCTCGGCCTGGTCATCGGCCTGCCAGGTCAGCCCCAGTTGCTGCGGGGTTTCGCCGGCCGCTGTGCGGGCGATGACCGTCCGCAGGTCGCTCATCGCGTCGGTGCGTACCGATCGCAGCGGGGAGAACATCCGCGCGTGGATGCCGCCCAGCACATCGCGGTAGGAGGTGTTGTAGTCGGTCAGGCCGTGCAGGCTGATCAGGGCCGCGGTGGCCGAGGAACGGGCCGACTCGTGCGGGTCGGCCACCGCGGTGTCCCAGAACACCTCCAGGTCCGGGTCGGGGAACTGCGCCAGCAGGGTGAGCGCCGCGGCGCGGTCGTGCCTGTCGCCGGCGCCGGTGCGCAGCAGGTCGGCCAGCGCCGAACCGCCCGAGTCATCGCCCGAGTCATCGCCCAGGGCCAGCAGCGCCCGGGCCGCGGACAACCGCATCGCCGGCGAGGCCGAGGCGGCGGCCCGCTCGGCCAGCGCCGGGATGGCCCGGGTGCAGCCGACCTCGGCCAGGGCAGCGGCCAGGCGGCCGTCGTCGGTGCCCAGCCTGCCGATCAGCATGTCCTCCGCCTGGACCCGTTCCTGCCCGGTCAAAAGGTGCAGACCGATGCCGATCGCGAACCCGTCGATGTCATCCCGCCTGAATCGGATCGGCGCGTTCACCCTCGCCACGAACCGGTCGAACTCCGCTGAGGGCATCGGCGGTGTCTCCTCCTCCGGCAGACCGCCCCGAACCTACCTCTGTACTGGCAGGTGCGCTCAAGCTCGGGCAACAACGGGCTGGCTGTCTGCGTCGGTCGGCACGGAATCTGCCTACTCCGCCGCGTCGGGAAAGGCGCCATGCCCTGCACACCAGCCACGATGACCGGACCACTGCCCGGCCGGACGGGCCGACCGCCACAGGCTGGACGCCCCGCAACGACATCAGGACCACGTCAACCTCCACCCACCGCCACATCCGAGCCCGTCACCGATACTCGCCACCTGGCAGACAGCGACGCGGCAGACCGATACAGAACCTGAAACAGGCGCACGCCACGCGACATAGAAACGCAGTGCCGCTGCGCGGCAGAAGAGGACGCGGAAGGACGTCGCCAACCCACCCTACCGAGTTCGGCAAGAACCACTTCGGACTCGACCACTCCCAAAGTCCGCCGCTACGCCCTGCTGCGCCGCATCATGCTCACCGTCGCCGTCCGCGCCGTCACAGCAGCCCGCGCCAAAATGCCGTCCTGGGCGGCGGGCCTGATCGGCCCGCGATCAGCCGATCGTGGCAGCCGAGCTTCGCGTACCGCCCGGTTACTACGCCTACCCCGATGGTATTGGAACCATGACTCTGGTATACGCTCGTATTCGGGTTGTGGTTGTGAGCTCCGGGTAAACCATCCAGTGGGTGGCATGTCAGGTCGAGGAGGACGTGGTGACCAGCGATCCGCCAGCTGCCGCCGCCCCTGACGTGCCGGCCGCCCAGCCGCCTGTGCCGCAGCCGGGTTCCAGATGGCACTCAGCGCCATGGTGGGCGGGCATCGGCGGACTCGCTACGTTGCTGGCAACGGTAATAGCGATCGTGACGTGGTGGTTTCCGCGCGGGCAGGATAGTTCAGCGCCGGCTCCCACGGGCTCGGTCGGCGGCACCGGGTCGCCGTCCGCGTTCGACGGGCCGTTGCCCGTGACGGTGGTAGCTGGGGGGAGTTCGCCGGGCTGCGGAGGGCCCGCCCGGTATTACGTGCCGCTGAGCATCGACGAAATCAAGTCTGTGATGCCCATGCCGCCGCCGGACTTCCGCGGCGGCAATGACCAGACCTACGTCGACTATGTCGGCGCACTGGAGGCATGGGTCACCTCGGTGAGCGGGTGGCCGGAGACGGACTGGATCCGGTTTTCGGTAGAGGGAAACTCCAGCCGGGTGAGCATCCTCACCGGCCTGCGGGTCAACCTCATCTCCCGCGCGCCGTTGGCCAGCAAGACCGTACTGTCCCTGGAGGAATGCGGCGGGATAGGCGTTCCCCGCCCGTTCATCGCGGACTTCAGCACCACACCGCCTCGAGTCCAGGCATTACCTGGGACGACAGAGGACGCCGACGGCAACACCGTAAAGACGAAGCCGGTCACCTTCCCGTTCATGGTCTCTGACACCGACCCTGAGATCTTCGAGCTGACCGTCGGACCCGGACCGGAATGTGATTGCCTGTGGACCGCGACCCTGTCCTACACGCAGGGTGGCGAGTCCTACACGGCCCTGATCGATGACCATGGCAAACCATTCCACGGCGTACCCACCGATCATGTACCCACGTACTCCCTCGTCAACGGAACGCTCGACGGCCCATGACAGCCCGCGCCCCGCCGCGCGCTTCTCCCCGACCGGGGCCATCCAGCGCGCGAGTCGCGGCGGACATCGCCGCTCCGCGCGGTCGGCGGCATGTGCGGTCGTCTCGCGCGGTGCGCTATCACGCATCAAGCGGGGTGGCTGAGGGGCGTTGTCAGGTCAACGAGGTCCGGATGGCCACGCGGGACACAGCGTGGACATGCTCCGTGCAGGGCGGCATCGGCGCGCGTCCGCGCGCATCCGCACGTCCACGCCCGCGGCCATCGCCACCGGCATCACCGACTGCCGGCAGCGCAGCGCAGGACTGGCATAGACGGCATCGATGCCCGTGCCGAGCGCGGCCGCCAGCGCGGCGGCCTGCCGATGGCCCTGCTCGGTCAACGGCCGGTCGTCGTGATCACCCGCCCACCCCTCACGAGCAACAGCCGAGCAGTGCGGGACAAGTTCAACGACCAGGCCCCAGAACGCCGACAGCATGCTCGATATCCTCCCAAGCCTGCCGCCGCGCCGATCAGCGGCAGATGCGGGCGTTGCTGGCCGCCTCCGGTGAGGTCTCGGGCTATTGTTCGGCGGTGAGTGACCTCGTGGAGTTCGGGCGGCTGGTCGGCCGGGACGCTGGTCTGTGTGTGGTATCGACGCTTCGCGCCGATGACACGATCCAGTCCTCGGTGGTCAACGCGGGCGTGCTGCAACACCCGGTCAGTGGCGCGCTCGTGGTCGGGTTCGTGGCCAGGGGCGGCACCCACAAGCTTGTCCATCTGCGGGCCCGGCCCCGGGCCACAGTTGTGGTCCGCGCCGGCTGGGAATGGGTGGCGGCCGAAGGCCCAGTGGATCTCATCGGACCGGACGACCCGATGCCCGGTATCGACGCGGAGGCCCGCCGACTGCTGCTGCGGGCGGTGTTCACCGCCGCCGGCGGAACCCACGACGACTGGGACACCTACGACCAGGTGATGGCCGACGAACACCGCGCGGCGGTCCTGGTCACACCCGACAGGATCTACTCCAACCGATAGCCGCCGCGCACGCCGTTCACCAGACGTCCCGCGATCCAGACGCGCCGCTGGCATCGGACCGGCCGGCGGCGGCACGGTGCTCGACCCGGAGGTGGTCCGCCAGCTGCTGTCCGCGGCCACGGTCGACGCCGGACTCGCCCGGCGGCGTTGGGGCGGCGATCAGTGGCTGGCGATGCACTCACGTCGGCAGGGTCGTGTAGCGGGCGGGAGGGGTATGGGTTCTCGCCAGGTGGTGGAGAGGGTATATGGGCGGCGAGGATGTAGTGGGGGGCGGCGGTTGAGGTGGTTTCGCCCGGTCGTAGGCATGCTGGTGCCGGGGGCGGCGCGGGCGGACCCGCCGACGGGTCCGTTTGGTGCGCGGCAGGGGTTCAGGTAGACCGGGGAGGCGACACGGTGGCTGTGTGGGCGCGGCGGTAGTGCTCGGTCAGGACCGCGCTCGCCTGGCCGGCCCGGTATGCCACCGTGCGCCGGCAGATCTGGCACCGCACGACCGGAAGGTGCGTGACGGTGACCGGATAGCGGGAGGATTTCGAGTTCGTCATCAGCGTCCATGATGCCAGCCCCGCGCGCCCCGGTCCGTCCCCGCAACCCGGGCGGCCCGCAGAGGCCGGTGTACGCCCGCCCGAACCGCTGCCAGCGCGGCGGACCGATCCGGGGTGCCAGCGCAGCGCGGCAGGCGTGTTCCGCGCGCAGGCAGATGAGGAAATCCGCACCCGAAGGCACCGTCACCATCCGACCGGTCGTGCGGATGTCAGGGCATGAGGTGCTCTGTGAGCCGCCGGGCGTAGTACTGCTCCCACGGCTCGGACAGGTGCCGGTCGGTGTGCTCCTTGTCCAGCAGCACCAGCAGGTACACCAGCTCACTGCGGACCGGGCTCGCGCCCAGCAACTCAGGCAGTTCGGACAACTCGATCAGCCAGTCGGCATACCAGGACGCCCAGTCCGGGTCCTCCCCGTCGACGATCCGGTAGACCCGGTGATGGGTCTCGGCCGCCTCGTGCAGAAGGTCAGCGATCGCCTTGACGTCCATCTGTTCCTCCCCGTCGGTACCCCGGCCTCCGACCGCCGCACCAGCACGGCAGGCCGGCCCGGACCGACCCGTTCCCGACCCGGGCACCGGAGGCCACGAGCCTAGGGGTGCCCCCGCCGCGGCGGGGCACCCGGCCATCGACACCGACGGCCTGCCGGCACCGACAAGCCGAATGAAGCGGGGCCGGAGACGCCCGACGGACCCGGCAGGGCCGATATCCCCCGATCACGCGGGCAGGAGTATCGGCGAGGCGTTCCGCGCCGTCCCACCGCAGCAGGCCGGTCGCGCATGCTCAACGCGCCGACCGAACCGCGGCGATGTACATGACGGGTCCCGTGCGCCGGGCGGGCCCCAGCCGGATGGCCGCTCCGCGGCTTCTTGGGCTCACTCCGCACGCTGCGGCCACCGGCGTACACACGGTGATGCCGCTGCAAGCTGCAGCGGCGCCGGCAGATCTGGCACCGCACGACCGGAAGGTGCGTGACGGTGACCGGATAGCGGGAGGATTTCGAGTTCGTCATCGGCGTCCATGATGCCAGCCCTGCGCGCCCCGGTCCGTCCCCGCAACCCGGGCGGCCCGCAGAGGCCGGTGTACGCCCGCCCGAACCGCTGCCAGCGCGGCGGACCGATCCGGGGTGCCAGCGCAGCGCGGCAGGCGTGTTCCGCGCGCAGGCAGATGAGGTCCTTGACCGCGCGCTCCCATCTTCCCGGCTCGCGAGCTCGACGCGCACAACCGCTCGCCGCTTGGCCGGTGGATCCACCGCCGTGGACCCAGCGTCGAGAAACGTGGTCAGCAGCCCGCAGTGGAATTCCTCGTCGATGGCGCGCGACGTGTCCGGCCCACGGCTGCGGCGCCATGTCAGGCCTCGGCGGTCGCTGCGGCTAGGAGCCGGGCGAGTTCGATCGGCTTGCTGACCATCGGCCAGTGGCCCGAGTCGATGTCGACGAAGTCAAGGTGCTTGGCCTTGGCGAGCTCGGGCACGTCACCGGCGTCGATCCACTCCTGAGCCTGGGCAGGGGTGAACTCAGGACACACGAGCACGACCGGGACGTCGAACCGTCGCTCGTCCGCCAGGCGCACCACGCCCCTGGTCACCCCCTCGGGGACGGGGATCGCAGCAGACGCGATGCGGCGCCGGGCCTCCTCGTCAAGGTCAGCAGAGTCTGGCCCCTCGAATGGGCCCCAGCCGGGGAAGGGCATGACGCCGTCCTTCGGCTCGAAGAAGTCGGCGTAGGACTCCCCGTCGGCGGACGGGAAGCCGCCGATGAGGGCGACTTTGGCCACCTTCTCCGGTCGCGCGTCGGCGGCCAGCCAAGCCAGGGTGCAGGCGGCGGAATGCCCCACCACCATGGGCTTTTCGGACGATGAGTCCATGGCGGCGAGCACCGCTGCCACCTGGTCGTCGAGCGTGGCGGAGGCAGATCCGTCACCCTGACCCGGGAGGGTGAGCGGCACGGGGCGGTGGCCGAGTGCCTCGAGCGTGGGCACGACATCGTCCCATGCGGATCCGTCGAGCCACAGGCCAGCAATGAGCAGGATGTCCATGATCAGTTCTCTTTCTCCAGTGCGGTCAGATCACGTTCGGCATAGAGCCGGTGTTCCCATTCCTCGTTGAGGACGATGCGGAGACATTCCTTGACGGGGAAGTTCTCCAGCCGGGGCCAGCCGGGCTCGGTGTGAGTCACCTTGGAGGCGAGTTGCTCGTCGGTGAGTGACTCCGTGACGTGGCGGACCATCGCCTGGCGTTCGCGTCGGAGCGTGAGCACCTCATCGAGCGAGGGTCGGGCCTCGCGGTCCCACGGGATACCGTCCCAGCCGGGCGCCTCGTCCCACGGCAGGTCCAACTGGTGCCACGGCGAGGCGTTGCCGAGGATCATCCGGCCCACCCAGGCAGCGCTGGCGAAGTTGAGGTGCCGCAGGGTCTGGATGAAGGACCACTCGTCGTCGACGCTGCGGTGGAGCGCCGCTTCGGGGAATGTCCTCGCACGCGCGAGGGTGCCCTCCCACAGCCGCTCCAGGATTGCCCACGCCTCACGGAACCCGCCGGTGTCGTCGGGGCGCATCCTCGCCCGCTCGGGCATGCGACGGTTCAGTTCGGCGTCGACCAGCGGTGCGATGTCGACGCCGTTCACTACGACGTTCTGTAGCTCGCCGCTGATCTCGACGTCGACCAGCTCGACGCCGCGCATGCGGCTCTCGTTGAACAGGGCGCCGCGGACCTGCGCCCCGGTGAAGTCGACTGCGTGCATGCGGGCGTCATTGAGGAACACCTGGGTGAAGGTGGCGCCCCGCAGGCTCACCCGCTCGAAGCGTGCTCCGGTGAGGTCCTGCTCGCGGAACTCGGTCATGGACATCACGCTAGGCTAGGACCAGTTCCGGACGATCTACTTCCGGTTCATCTCGTGCCCACTGAGTCTGCTCGTGTGCCGACCGATCTCAGCCCCACCGCACGAGCTCTGCATGCCCTCGAGATCCTCCAGACCCGCCCCGGCGCGACGGCCGACGAACTCGCCGCGTGGTTCGGTGTCACGGAGCGGGCCGCGCGTCGGGTCAGCCCGGGGCCCCCATGGCGGGTACCGGCTTGGGCGCGGGACGAGGCTGCCTCCGGTGGTCTTCACCGAGCCCGAGGCAGTTGGTCTGGTCATGGCGGTGCTCGACGGCCAGCCGGCAGCCGCCGACGTCGACGACCTCGTCGGTTCTGCCCTGGGCAAGGTCATCCGGGCACTGCCCGAGAGCGTCGGCCGGCAAGCGGCGGCGCTGTGAGAGCACGCGTCGGCTGCGCCCGACCGGTACTCGGCCCGTCCAGATCCCCCCACCACCAGCGCACTCGTCGCTGCCATCGCGGCCCCGACGTCGCGTGCTGGTCACGTATCGGAGCGAGTCCGGCAACGAGTGGGAGGCCGAGGTGGACCCCTGGGCGGTCGTCGTCCGCTACGGGCGCTGGTACCTCCTGTGTCACTCCCATCGCGCGGACGCGATCCGCACCTACCGGGTCTACCGGGTGCTCAACTCGGCATGGGCGTGTGGCGAGCGAGTGATCGAGGCGGGAGAGTCTGGGGCTTCGGTACGGTGCCGGAGGCCAGGTGGCGGATCGGCGGGCGGGGTGGAGAGCCCGCCGGTGGTTTCGACGCCGAATGGCCGGGTTCAGGCGGGCCGGGTTGCCGGCGGGGTGAGCGTGGCGGCGTGGGCGCGGCGATAGTGCTCCGTCAGGACCGCGCTGGCCTGGCCGGGCCGGTATGCCACGGTGCGTCGGCAGATCCGGCACCGCAGGAGCGGAAGATGCGTGACGGTGACGGGGTGGCGGGATGATGTGGGCTTGGTCATCGCTGCCCATGATGCCACGCCCCCGGGGCGGCACAGCCTCAACCGCCGGCCGCGCACCGGCCCGGTCCCGCAACCCGGCCGGCCCGGCCGAGCAGATCGGCTTGGCTGACTCCCTTTTCGCGGCGGCCTGCTGGCCGGTCTGCAACCGCAGGCGCTGGGCCGACGTGGCCGGCGTCGATGTCCACAATCCGGCACCGGATCCTCGGGCGCTGCCGCGCACCGGCCCGCGGATCAGGTGGCGAGGATCAAGCCGGTCGGGGTTGGCTCCCGTTCGTGATGCCGCCGGCCACCAACCGACGCAGCCGGCCGAGGACCACCCGTCCGCCGCCGATCGTGCCCGGCAGCCACAGGCAGATCGCCGAGTACGGCCGATCCGATGCCTGGCCCTGATCACCGGTTCGGCACGATCCCCTACCGCTCAGCACCGCCACCCCGGACCGGCTGGCCCAGGTACTGACCCGCCGTCCCCCGACCACAGCCGTCCGCGACATGGACGTGCTTCGCGCGCAGTCAGAGTCGTGTGGTGCCGCTGCGCGGCTACGAACCGGATCGGACCAGGGCGCCGGGCTCGGCCTGTCCACTGTCATGTCCGGCGTACCGCTGGTCACCTCCGGTGTCGGAGCGGCGGTCGAGCCACGCTGGCGGCGCCGGGTGAGGGAGGTGAGCGTCGTGTTCGACCTCGTCCGGGTCCTCGACGCCGCGGCCTCATGCTCCTGACCTGCCTGGTCGGGCCGCAGTCGGTACCGCGCGGCGCTCAGGCCGGGCTTGCCCGCCGCTGGTCCGCCCGGCACGATTCCGCCATGGATGCAGCGGAGTATCTGCAAGGCGCGGCGCAACGGTTGCAGCAGGACGGGAGCCAGGTGTCGTGGGCTGGCCTACCGGGCGGGCAGGCTCTGGTTGGCTACCGGTCGCAGTTCAAGCTGTCCTGGTTGGCCACCAAGCTGCATCTGTTCACAGTGCTGTATCCGACCGCGGCGGCGACCGACGCCGAACTCGCGGCGTTGAGCCGGGACGCGGTCGAATACGCCAAGGCCACCAAGGGCGCGCTGCGCGGCTTTCAGTCCGGTGTTGCCATCATCCCCGCCCTGGTCGCCGAGACCGTCACCGAGCCGGCCCGAGCCGCCGCCCTCGCCCGTCCGAAGAAGGAGTTCGCGGCGTTCCTGCTGCCGGCCATCGTCGATCTGGCCACCGGGCAGACCTTCAGTTACCAGGGCCGCATTGTCTGGGGAACGATCTACGCCTCCTGGCTGCGCGCCCGTCTGGCCGCGGCTCTCCCGCCGCCGCGTTAGCCCTCCGGATACCGCGCCAGGCCCGGTGGGCATCGACCTGACCGGGCGGTACGTGCAGGGACGGCCGGGAGGCCGGTTCATCTACCTGTCCCGGGGCACCGTGAACGGTGCCGGCGTGTTCGCCCTCTTCCGCCGGGCGAAGCTGATGCTCGACGCGATCCCTGCCGACGTCCTGGATGCCACCACGCGATCCGGACGGCTCACCGCTCGGCTGCGACTCACCGACGCCAAGGCGCATCCGCTATGCGCCCAGGTACGGCCACCATTGGTTCACTGGTCAGCCGCGACCTCGACCTGATCTGTCCACGCCCATGCCGCCGAGCGGCCGCGCACATCCGCCGCTCTGCGCGCGGAGGCCCGCCCATGCCGCTGTCCGCGTGGTTGTTGTTGCGGTTAGAGCGGTGCGGTGAGTTCGAGGTGGATGCCGTCTGGGTCGGTGAAGGACAGGATCGCGATGCCGAACGCGGGTAGGTCACGGATCTCGCCGTGTTCGATTCGCTGGTGGGCCAGGCGGTCTGCCGCGTGCTCCAGGTCGGCGCGGGTGGGTACGGTGAAGCTGAGGTGGTCCAAGCCGACGCGTTCGGAGTTGAACCGGTCGCCGGCGTCGGCGACCGGTCGCAGCCCGAGCAGCATGCCGCCTGCGGCGAACACGACGCCGCCGTAGAGCTGGTCGGGGTCGCTCCGGACAGCGGGGTCGGCCGGGCTACCCGGCGACTGCGCGACGATGGTGAAGCTGAGGACGTCGCGGTAGAACGCGCGGGAGCGTTCCAGGTCAGTGACGGTCAGCCGCAGGTGGTGCAGTCCGTTGGTCTGGATTCCAGCCATGGCCGTCTTCCTACCCGCTAGGCAACCTGCCGGGTAGCTCCCCACGGAGCAGCCACCGACGCGCCGAGGACGGCTACACGGTCGACGGCGGACGTCGCGGTCTCCGGCGTGCCCGCGCATCCTTCGCGGGTCCACGCTGCTGCACTGCCTTGCGGGGATCTTCCGGCCGGACAGCGGCGAGGTGTGGTTCGACGGCAGGCGCGTCGATCAGCTCGACGAGTCGCGGCGCACCGAGCTTCGTCGCGGCTGCTTCGGCTTCGTCTTCCAGTTCGGCAGCTGGTCCCCGAGCTCACCTCGGTCGACGACGTCGCGCTGCCGCTGCTGCTCGGTGGGCAGAAGCGACGCACGGCCTACCGGGAGGCCGCCGGCTGGCTGGACCGCCTGGGTCTTGGCGAACTGGGTGGGCGGCGCACCGGGGAGCTGTCCGGCGGTCAGGCGCAACGGGTGGCGCTGGCCCGGTCGCTGGTCACTGCGCCCCGGGTGCTGTTCGCCGACGAGCCGACCGGCTCGCTGGATTCGTTGACCGGCGAGGCGGTCATGGACACGCTGGTGGATCTCGCCCTGTCGCAGGGCACGACCGTCGTGCTGGTCACCCACAACGCCCGTGTCGCCGCGTTCGCCGACCGCGAGGTCATCGTGCGCGACGGCAGGGTCACCACGCCGCTCCCCGCGACGGTGAACTGATGCTCGGCCTCGGGCTGCGGCTCAGCGTGCGCGGCGGCCGGGAGGCGCTGATCCGCCTGGCGCTGACCACGGCGGCGGTGGCCGTCGGGGTCGCGGTCCTGCTCGCCGTGCTCGCCGATCACCACGCCTTCGAGCACGCCAGCACCCGGCCGTCGTGGGAGTCCACCACCGCCGCCGCGCCCGGGCGGCCGGCCGCCGGTGAGGAGCTGTGGAACTACAGCGAGAACATCTACGCGGGCCGGTTCGTCGAGCAGCTCGACGTCGCCGCGCTCGGGCCGCAGGCGCCGATCGTCCCGGGCCTGCCCCGGCTGCCTGACAACGGCCAGTTCTACGCCTCCCCCGCATTGGCCGCCTTGCTGCGCAGCACGCCGCATGACCAGCTCGGCGATCGCTTCCCGGGGACACAGGTCGGTCTGATCGGCGACACGGCACTGTCCGGCCCGAGCGAGTTCGCCGCCGTCATCGGGCACTCCGCCGATCAGCTCGCCGCGCTGCCTGGCACGATCCGGGTCGACACGATCACGACGGCGCCGCATCCGCAGGGCACCACGAACCTGTACCGGCTGGCGTTCGGCATCGGCGCCATCGCGTTGCTGTTCCCCCTGCTGATCCTGATCAACACCGCGACGCGGCTGGCCGCGGCACGCCGCGAGGAGCGCTACGCCGCGATGCGGCTGGTCGGTGCCACCCCACACCAGGTCAACGTCCTCGCGTCGGTGGATGCGGTGGTCAGCGCCCTGTTGGGCACAGCCCTCGGCATCGGTGTGTTCCTACTGATCCGGCCGGCGCTGGCCCGGATCGGGCTGTCCGGCGCGCAGTTCTTCGCCGACACGGTCACCCCGACGGTCTGGGGATACGCGGGGATGTTGGTGGCGGTCCCGCTGGGCCGCCGCGGCGGGCTCGCTGGCGTCGCTGCGCAGGGTGCAGACGACGCCGCTGGGGGTCGCTCGAAGGACGACGCCACCTCCACCGACGGTGTGGCGGGTGCTACCGCTGCTGGTCGGCATTCCCGTGTTCCTCTACCCGCTCGTTCACAACCCCGACGACCCGGCGCCCGTGCCGGTGTTCCTCGGCCTGGTGCTGATCATGCTCGGCCTGGTGCTGGGCGGGTCCTGGCTGACGATGCGGGCGGCGCTGCTGCTTGCCCGCGTCGCCCCCGGCGCCCCGTCGCTGCTGGCCGCGCGCCGGCTCGCCGACAACCCGAGAGCCGCCTTCCGGGCGGTCAGCGGGCTGGTCCTCGCGGTCTTCGTCGGCACGCTGATCGCCGGCGTGCCCCGGCCGACATCGCCGCGCAGAGCGCCGACCGGGTCGCGTTCGTCGATCTCGATGACACCGTGAAGGCGACCTACGGCCACGCCAAGCAGGGTGCGGAGCGCGGCTACACCGACGTCAACGGTCCTAACGCGCTGCTGGCCACGATCTGCACGCCGCTGTCCGGGCCGGTGATCGCGGCCACTGGGCTGCGGAAGGGGTCGACCACGGCGCGGTGTCAGAGCACCGAGAAGCCCGCCGGAAGGCCCGGCCGGCCGGTGGCGGCGAGCAGGAGCGGCCCGGCGAGGCCGTCTGCGACGGCGAGGTCGGCGACGACGTGGAGTGCCTGCGCCGCGGCCGTTGCGGGGACCTCTGGCGGCACACCGAGGGCTGTGGCGAGGTCAGCGGTGTGGACGGCCAGCTCGAACGTACGCGTCGGCAGGTAGTCCCCGAGCCGCATGCCGCCCGCGATCGTCGTCACGAGCTCGGTGCCGTCCTGGGTCTCGACGAGCCGAAGCACGCGTGCGGCGATCTCCGCCACGGTGGCCGCGGGATCGGTGCCCAAAGCGGTCCCGGCGTCGCGTCCGCGCTCCGCGACAGCCGGGTCGGCGGCGGCCGCCCTCGTCGCGCGGAAGTAGTCCGTGGCGGAGGCAACCTCGGCGGCCGCGGCAGGACGAGCGAGGTACGTCTCGACCGTCAGAAGGGAACGGCTCGTGTGACCGACGAGGGCGCGGAGGTCCCACTCGCCCAGGCCAGGCCTGTTCCACCGGTCACCGACGAGGGCGGCCGTGCGTACGAACCACTCCGCGGCGTCGGTGAAGGCCCGACGCGAGTCGTCCCACGAGAAGACCATGCACGCGAGGCTAGACGCGTCGCGAGCGTGGCCAAGCACGGCCGGGCCCATGCCCTAGGCACCGCCGGCCCTCCCGTCTCACAGCTCGCCATGC
>WNGA01001339.1_pt1 | contig 47636 bp, 56 predicted proteins | sample 5400061 | NCBI WGS metagenome assembly WNGA01 (sample SAMN13153366, study PRJNA577476) | soil metagenome | isolation source: 100 cm soil or saprolite under grassland replicate 2 | place: USA:California | collected 2016-06-15
GATTTCCGCAACTACGTTACGTGGCAGTCCTCGGCGCTGAACTCGAGCACCGGATGGAGCTCGATGTTGTTCGGCGCGACGCCCGATTGCGGCGTCCCATGCTTTAAATCGAAGAAACCGACTCCCACGATCGCGGCCGTCCCCGAGAGATCCTTCGGCGCCGCCTTTTTGATGCGGGTCGCCCAGCTCTCCAGGCCGCAGAGGGTCGCGAAGTCGTCGCGTGCTTGCTTCATCTCTGCCGTGTGATCCGACTTCTTGGCTCCCTTGCAGAGCGTGTTGGGGAACTCGACGATCATCTGCTCGTCCTCGTACTTACTGCGGATGACGAGATGGATGTCACCGTCCTCCTCGATCCGCGCGTCGACGAGGCGCACCCCGACGACGTGGTAGACGGTCAACTCGACGTGCTTTCCATCCGGGTCGCGCGGCGTGTGTGCGCCGACGACCGGATCGGCGCGGGTGATGAGGTAGCGGATGCTGTGCCGCTTGGGCGTGTCGTAGTGGACGTTGTCGGCATCATCGTCGCTCAGGGTCTTCACGTCCCAGCGATGGTCGCCGCCGCAGGCGGCGGTAGCCGAGATCGAGCTCGAGTGCGGAGCGCCGACGGCGACCGTCGCGCCGGCGACGACAAATGAGAGCAGGAGGGCGAGCTTGCGGACAACATCAGGTTACTGTCCGAAACGGACGCCTGAATTCGTCAGCAAGTTTCCGCGGTCGCACGGGTCTCTCTCCTCGGAGCCTGGTGCGCTTCGCACTGTGGTGGCCGGCCACCGCCGGCTGGAGCAGCACCGGGCTCCGTTCAGCCGGCGAAACGCCCGACGAAGATCGTCACCTGCGAGCCGCCTGGGATAACCGAGTCCGGCCCCGGCTGCTCGTCGATCACACGGCCGTTCTGACTCTGATTGCTTGTCGGCCTGTTGAGGACGACGACGCGGAAGCCCGCCGCCCGCAGGTTGTCGGCCGCAGTCGCCTGATCCTGGCCGATCACGTTCGGCACGGTCGCCGACGGCTGCGGATTCGGGCCTGAGGAGACGTTCACGCGGACGCGTGAGCCGCGACGCAGGATCGTGCCCGGCCGTGGGAACTGCCCGACGACCCTGTTCACCGGCTGCCTCGACAGGACGTAGAGGACCGTGGGCCGCAGGCCCAGGGCGTTCAGGCGGCGAAGCGCCCGGGTCTGCGCAAAGCCGATCACCCTCGGAACGCGCACGCGTGCGGGCGCCGCCGTCGTCGTGACGGTGGCGGTCGTCGTAGCCGTCGTCGCGGTGGTGGTCGTCGCGGTCGTCGGGCCCGTCCCGGTCGAGACGTTCAGGATCACGGTCGATCCCTTGTCGACTTCCTTTCCTGCCGACGGCTTCTGCGCAACGATGATTCCCACCGGCTTCGCCGAGGTCACGTTTCGGAGCTGCGGCCTGAGGCCGATCCTCGTGAGCGCCGACACGGCGGAGCCCTGCGTCTGGCCGACGACTTGGGGAACGATCACCGGCTTGACGCCGCTCGAGACGCTGAGCTTGACGGTGGTTCCCCTCACGGCCGTGACCCCCGCGACGGGCGACTGCTCGACGACGACGCCCTTCGGCCGCGACGACGCGACGCGTTTCACCTCGTTCCGGAAACCGGTACTCGTCAGCCGCCGTTGCGCCTTCGCGAGCGGAAGGCCGGTCACGTCCGGGACGGCGAGGCGGCCGGTCGAGATGGAGATCGTGACGGTCTGACCCTCGTCGAGCTGGGTGCCGGCACCGGGATCCTGCGCAAAGACGACGCCCGGCGGCCGGTCGCTCTGCCCGCTGCGCGGCAGTGCCTCGAGATCCTTGTCGCGGATGCGTTGCGTCGCCGACGGCGCCCGCAGGCCGATCACGTTGGGCACCGTCGACTTGTCGTCCCCGCGCGTCAGCAACCACCACGCGAGCAGCCCGCCGATCACGAGCAGGAGCAGGAGCAGCAGCCAGAGCCACCAGTAGCGCTCGGGCGGCGGCCCTGCGGGCTCCACCACCTCCTCCTCGGCAGCGGTGGCCGACGGCAACAGCCGCCGGATCGCCTCGTCGATCCGCGCCGCGCGGCCGCGGCGACCCCGGCCACGGTCGATCCAGTTCAGCCACTCGATCTGCCGGTCGGCCGGCATGGATGCGAAACGATCGCGTGCCTCCGGCACGCGGTCCAACGCCGCCGCAACGTCGGCAGGCAGCTCGCGGCGTGACGCCATGGCGAGCTTGATGCCCCCCGCCGTCGATTTTGCAACCGGCACACTTCGTAGCCGTGCTCGCCCTCGCTCCGCCTCCACTCGTCTGCCTTGACCCCGGCCACGGCACGATTCCGGCGATCGGGCGCCAGACGGAGCCGATCGGGCCGGGCTCCTCGCAAAGGAAGATCAAGGACGGCGGCGGGGCGCCGGGAGAAGCCCCGGTCGTGCTCGCGATCGCGTGGAAGACCCGCGCGATTCTGCTGCGGGACGGCTACCGGGTCGCGATGACGCGAACGACTCCCACCTATGCGGGCGGCAACGTCGAACGCGCACGCTTCTGCAACGTGCGCCACGCGGTGCTGATGGTGCGCATCCACGCGGACGGCTCGGCCGATAGCTCGCAGCACGGCGTGAAGACGCTGTTTCCCGCGCTGCGCCGCGACTGGACCGACGACATCTACGCGAAGAGCCTTCGCGCGGCGCGTCTGGTGCAAACGGCAGTCGCCGGGACGACCCGTGCGCTGAACATCGGCCTGGTCCCCCGTTCCGACCTGACCGGCTTCAACTGGGCGAACGTTCCCGCGATCCTCGTCGAGTCCGGCTTCATGACGAATCCGGCCGAGGGCGGGCGCCTGCACACGCGCGCCTATCAGCTGAAGGTCGCGCGGGGGATCGCCGCCGGCGCCGAGGCGTTCGCGCGGGGCTAGCTGCAGTCCGCGCAGGCGCCGACGAGGACGACCTCGTGCTCTTCGACGGAATACCCGAGCCCGCCGGCGACGCGGTCGATCGCGCGCTCGAGCCGTGAGTCGCTGAACGCTTCGACCTTGCCGCAGTCGCGGCAGACGAGGTGGTGATGATGGTCGCCGTCGGCCGGTGCGGGCTCGTAGCGCGCGATCCCGTCCCCCGCGTCGACGCGCTTCACCAGCCGGAGCTCGGCGAGTGCCTCGAGAGCGCGGTAGACGGACGCGATGCCGACGGGACGCCGGGCCCTGCGGAGCTGGTCGAAGATCTCCTGCGCACTCAGGCAGCAATTCTGACGCCCGAGCAGCTCGACGACCGCCCGGCGCGCGCCGCCGCTGCGAAAGCCGGCAGCCTCGAGGGTTTCGAGCGCGTCACTCGTCCAGACCATGTTGCGAGTGTATCGTCCGGAGCGTGATTTCGAGAATTGTTCTCATTCTCGTCCTGGCAAGCCTGCTCGCAGGCTGCGGCTCGAGCGGATCGAGCGCAGGCAGGTCCGTGGTGGCGGCGTTCTACCCGCTCGCCTACGCGGCAGAGCGAATCGGCGGACCGGCGTACCACGTCGAGAACCTCACTCCCCCCGGCGCCGAGCCCCATGACTTGGAGCTCACGCCGCGTGAGGTCGGCCGGATCGTGAACGCAGACGTCGTCCTCTACCTGAGTCACGGGTTCCAGCCGGCGGTGAGCAAGGCCGTGGACGAGGCGCACGGGCTGAAGGCGGACGTGCTCGCCGGACTGCCGCTGCACCGGAGCATCGGCGGCGAAGGAGGGCTCACCGCAGACCCGCACGTCTGGCTCGACCCGATCCTGTTCGCCCGCGTCGCGAAGAAGATCGGCGCGGCCCTGCATCGTCCCTCGACCGGACTCGTCAGAGAGCTGCGGCACCTCGACAGGGAGTATCGCGACGGGCTCCGCAGCTGCGAGCGGCGCGAGATCGTGACCAGTCATGCCGCGTTCGGATACCTCGCCGCGCGCTACGGCCTCCGGCAGATCGCGATCACCGGGGCCACGCCCGAGTCGGAACCATCGGCGCGGCAGCTCGGGCACGTCGTGAAGGTGGTGCGCCGGACGCACGCGACGACCGTCTTCTTCGAGACGCTCGTCTCGCCGCGCCTCGCGAGGACGGTTGCCCGAGAGGTTGGCGCACACACCGCGGTTCTCGATCCGATCGAGGGAGTGACACCGGACGAGCAGAAGCGCGGCGACGACTACTTCACGCTGATGCGGCGAAATCTCGAGGCCCTGCGAACGGCGCTGGCATGTCGCTAGCGCTCCGCATGGAGCGCGTCACGTTCGGCTATGGCCACGGGCCGCCGGTGCTGCGCGGGCTCGAGCTCGCGGTGCAGCGCGGGGAATTCGTCGCGATCGCGGGGCCCAACGGCGGCGGCAAGACGACGCTCGTCCGGCTCGTCGTCGGGCTCGAGCAGCCGACCTCAGGACGCATCGAGCTGCTCGCGCGCAAGGTCGGATACCTGCCGCAGCGTGCGCAGGCCGGAATCGACGCTCCCCTCACGGTGCGCGAGCTCGTCACGACCGGCCGTGCGTCGCGGACCCGTCTGATCGGACCACTCGGTGCCGCGGATCGCGAGACCGTGCGCGAGGCGATCGAGCGAGTCGGGCTCGTGCCCCAGGCCGACCGGCGGCTCTCCACGCTCTCGGGCGGCCAGCAGCAACGGGCGTTCATCGCCAAGGCCCTCGCCGCGGAACCCGAGCTGCTCGTCCTCGACGAGCCGACGACCGGCGTGGACGTCGAGGCGCAGGAGGCGATCGCCCTCTTGCTCCAGCGCCTCCGGCGCGAGCTCGAGATGACGATCCTGTACGTCTCGCACGAGTTCGGCGCGGTCGAGCGCTTCGTCGAGCGGATCGTGCTCGTTCGCGGAGAGATCGTCTTCGACGGCCCTCCGGAGTCCCTGCCGGCCGTCTGGCACGACCCTTCACACGTCCATGCTTGACCTGGAGTTCATGCGGCTCGCCTTCGGCGCCGGCATCGTGGTCGGATTGCTGGCGCCCGCGGTCGGGTTCTTCCTCGTCCAGCGCAGGCTGAGCCTGATCGGGGACGGGATCGGCCACGTCGCGTTCGCGGGCGTGGCGCTCGGCTATCTGCTCGACCTACCGCTCGTGCTCACGGCACTCGTCGTCTCGATCCTCGGCGCGCTGTCGATCGAAGGGCTGCGCGCGCGGAGACGGACGGCCGGGGACCAGGCGCTCGCGCTCGTCTTCTACACGGGGATCGCAGGCGGCGTTGTCCTGGTGTCGGCGGCCGGCGCGCTCAACGTGAACCTGTTCCAGTTCCTCTTCGGCTCGATCCTGACGGTGACGCGCGGCGATCTCGTCGTCATCGCCGCCCTGGGTGCAGGCGCGCTCGCGCTGATCGCCTTGCTCTACCGTCCGCTCGTCGCCGTCGTCGTGGACGAGGAAGGTGCGCGCGTGGCGGGACTGCCGGTCGCTCCGCTCAACGCGCTCACGGCCGCGCTCGCAGCCGTGACGATCGCGCTCTCGATGCGCGTCGTCGGCATCCTGCTGATCGCGGCGTTGATGGTCCTGCCCGTGATCGCGGCCGCTCGTATCGCGTGGAGCATGCGCTCGACGGTCGTGATCGCCATGGGCATCGGCCTCGCGTCGGTGCTGGCGGGAATCACGACCGCGTACTACGCGGACCTTCCTCCCGGTGGAACGACCGTGCTGGTGGCCGCAGCCGCGGTGCTCGCGGCCGAGGCGGTCTCGGTGCTGCGCGCCTAGGCGTTCTCTCCGCGCATGCGCTCGAGGGTCGCGCGACCGGCCTCGTGCACGGCGCGCCGGCGCGACTCGGGATCTTCGGGCGCAGGTTCGGCGCGGTCGACCGTGACCTCCGCGCCTTCGAACTCGTCGCGCTCCTCGACGATCGTGCGCGACTCCGCGAGCTTGCGCCGGAGCTCGTCGGCGCGGGGATCGGGAGCCGCATCCGGCTCGCGTCGGCGGCGGAGAAAGCCGAACAGCGCGAAACCTCCGAGCAGCCACGCCAAGGGGCGCTTCATCGCGGCGATGCTACACTGGCCGCCGCTTCCTGCCTCGTCATCGCGCCGCGTGTTCCCGAGCGGCGCCGGCCGGCGAGGCCGATTCAGACCAAGGGAAGGGAGGTCTCGGGGAACAGTGGTCGCATACGAAATCCTGCTCATGGTCGATCCCGAGCTGCCCGAAGGGCGGCAGGAGGAGATCGTCAAGCGCGCACGCGAGCTCGTGAAGAAGGCGGGCGGAAACTGGGTCGGCCACGACGTCTGGGGACGGCGCCGGCTCGCCTACGAGATCGGCCACAAGGCGGAGGGGACCTACCACCTCCTGAACTTCGACGTCGAGCCGGAGACGCTCGACGAGCTCTCGCGCATCCTGCGGATCACGGACGGCGTCATGCGCCACCTGGCCGTGCGCCGGATCGAAGGCGGCGTGCCGGGCCCGCCTCCGCCCGAGCCCGAGCGTGAGCCCGAGTCCGTCCCCGAGCCCGCCTATGCTGAAGCGAACATCCGTTCGCAAGAGGAGTAGAACACATGGCCAACATCAATCGCGTCGTGCTCGTCGGGAACCTGACGAAGGATCCGGAGCTCCGACACACTCCGAGCGGCACGCCGGTCTGCAAGCTCCGGCTCGCCGTCAACACGCGTCAGAAGGACGCGCAGGGAAACTGGGGCGACAAGCCCAACTACTTCGACGTCACCGTCTGGGGCAACCAGGGAGAGAGCTGCGCGCAGTATCTCTCCAAGGGCCGTCCCGTCGGCGTCGACGGCCGGCTCGACTGGCGTGAGTGGGAAGCGCAGGACGGCAGCAAGCGCCAGGCGGTCGAGATCATCGCCGACAGCGTCCAGTTCCTCGGCAGTCGCGAAGGCGGCGGCGGAGGCGACGGTGAGCGCCAGTTCGTCCCGGCCGCGGCGACCGCCGGCAACGAGGACTTCAGCGGCTCTGCAGACGACGACATTCCGTTCTGATGCCACCGCGCGGAGGAGAACGAGACAGAGACAGGCAGCCCGGCCGCAAGCGCCCGGGTGCCGCCGGCCCGATCCGGAAGCGCGGCTGCTACTTCTGCAAGGAGAAGGTCGAGGAGATCGACTACAAGAACGCGAACCAGCTGCGCCGCTACATCTCCGAGAAGGGAAAGATCCGCTCCCGCCGCATCACCGGCGCGTGCCGGCGCCACCAGCGGCAGGTCGCGGTCGCGATCAAGCGCGCGCGTGAGATGGCGCTCTTGCCGTACGTCGCGGACGGCCGCTAGGAAGGCCGATGGAAGTCATTCTCCGCAGGGACGTCGACAAGGTGGGCCTGCGCGGCGAGGTCGTGAACGTCGCGCGTGGCTACGCGCGGAACTTTCTGTTGCCGCGCGGACTCGCCGAAGAGGCGACCCCGTCACGCGTGGCCGAGCTGCAGAAGGTGGAGGGACGGCGCGCGAAGCACGAGGCGAAGACGTTCGAGGATGCGCAGGTCGTTGCCGATCGTCTCGGCCAGGTCGAGCTGCGGTTCGACGTCAAGGCCGGTCCGACGGGCTCGTTGTTCGGCTCCGTGACCCCAACCGACATCGCCGACGAGCTGTGGTCGCAGCATAAGGTCCGGGTCGACCGCCGCAAGATCGGCGTCGACACGATCAAGCGGATCGGCCGCTACCAGGTGCCGATCGAGCTGTTCCAGGACGTCACGGTCGAGGTGCGCACGCTCGTCGTGCCCGAAGGCGGCGAGCTCCCGCCCGAGGAGGAGCTCGAGGCCCTGGCCGCCGCGGAGCAGGCGGAGCGGGCGCCGGCCGAGGAAGAACCGCAGCCCGAGCTCGATCTCGACGAGCTCGATGCGGCAGCCGCCGCGCAGGAGGCCGAGCTGATCGCAGCCGGCGAGCTTCAACCCTCACGCGAGGACGCCGAAGGCGAGCTTCCCGACGACGAGTTCGACCGCGCGGTCGACGCGGGCTCCGAGGAGCGCTAGCCGCCCCACATAGCGACGCTCAGACGAGGCGTCGCGCTCATGATGAGGCGGGGCCTGTTTGGCCCAAGTGCATAGACGCCCGCGCCGAGACGGTACGTGCCTCCACAGACTCCGGACGGGAAATAGACGACCGGCAGCCGGTCTCTCGTCCAGCCGAGCGCGATCGACTCGTCCGCCGCACCGCCGATGCGGACCAGGCTCCGGCCCGTCCGCCCGCGGCGGTGAACCGTGGCAGGCCCCCGCCGAAAGTGTTCTCGGGGGCGAAACGGAATCCCTCGACTCGGCCGAGCGCGCGCCCTCGGAGATCGACGAATGTCACGGCGTGCCCCTGCGAGACAACCAGGCCCTGCGGCGGAAGCAACGGCAGGTGCTGAGGGTCAGCCTGTGGACAGCCTGGGGACAAGGATTCACACCGCCGTCCACCGGCTGTGGAATAGCCACGGAAGTTCCCGCACCGAGCGCCCGTTCTGTCCACAGCTCCGTCCGGTGGGTCTGCGAACATGTGTTCCTCTCTCCCTGCAAAGGGCCACTTTTGCCATGTTCAAAGCCGAGTCGTCCAGACCTGGAATCCCCTCCGCGGCAGTGGTTAGCTCACGCGAAGTGACACCTGTCGCCCAGCTCGCCAAAGCCGCCCCGATCGCGCCGCCCCAGAACCTCGAGGCCGAAGAATCCGTCCTCGGGGCGATGCTGCTCTCCCCGGGCGCGATCGGGGCGGTGAGCGAAGTCCTGGACGCATCGGACTTCTACCGCGAGAGCCACGCGAAGATGTACCGCGCCGCCCTCGCGCTGTATGCGAAGGGCGAGCCCGTCGATGCGATCACGCTCGTCGACGAGCTCGAGGAGCGAGGCGAGCTCGAGAACGTCGGCGGTCGCGTGCGACTGCACGAGCTCGCGGCGCTCGTTCCCGCCACCGCGAATGCGGCCCACTACGCGCGGATCGTCCGCGAGATGGCGACGTTGCGCGGCCTGATCGCCGCGGGCCAGCAGATCGCGCAGCTCGGCTGGGAGCGGCCAGGCGAGACCCAGATCCTCGTCGACCGCGCCGAACAGGTCGTCTTCGAGCTTTCGCAGAGCCGCGTTTCGACCGAGTTCAGCCACATCGAGGAGCTGCTCAAGGAGAGCTTCGAACGCATCACGGCGCTGTACGAATCCGGTGCCGATGTCACAGGGGTTCCCTCCGGCTTCCGTGACCTCGACCGGCTGACCTCGGGGTTCCAACCCGGAAACCTCGTGATCGTCGCCGCTCGGCCGAGCATGGGGAAGTCGGCACTCGGGCTCTGCATCGCGGCCAACCTCGCCTTACGGCACGAGACGCCCGTGGCGCTGTTCACCCTCGAGATGTCGAAGGCCGAGGTGACGCAGCGTTTCCTCTGCAGCGAGGCAAAGGTCGAGTCCCAGCGGTTGCGCACCGGCAAACTCGCGCAGGACGACTGGCCCCGCCTCGTCGCCGCCGGCGACAAGCTGATGAAGGCGCCGATCTACGTCGACGACACGGGCTCGATCACGATGATGGAAATCCGCTCGAAGGCTCGGCGGTTGAAAACCCGCGAGCCGAAGCTCGGGCTGATCATCGTCGACTACCTCCAACTAATGACGTCCGGGACGACCGCCGAGAACCGGGTGCAGGAGGTCTCGCAGATCTCGCGCAACCTCAAGGTGCTGGCGCGCGACCTCGACGTACCGATCCTCGCCATGTCGCAGCTCTCACGCGCGGTGGAGCAGCGTCACGACAAGCGGCCGATCCTGTCCGACCTGAGAGAGTCCGGATCGATAGAGCAGGACTCGGACCTCGTCATCTTCGTCTACCGCGACGAGTACTACAACGAGGACACGGATCAGCAGGGACTCGCGGAGATCATCCTCTCCAAGCACCGCAACGGCCCAACCGGGATCGAGCGGCTGTCCTTCCTCAAGCGCTACGCGAAGTTCGCGGATCTGGCGGCGACGTGATGGCCAGCTGGGCAGTCCTCACCGAGCAGACCGTCTGGATCTCGCCGCTCGCAACCGGGTTCACCGTCATCTGTGACCGTTGCGCAGAGCTGGGAGAGACGTTCCCATCGGTTCACGCAACGCTCTCGCTCGAGCACCTGCGCGGCACGATCGATTGCCCGCGCGGGCACCAGATTCGCGTCGAGCGCGACGGCCGCTAACTCCGCGGGGCGCCCGTGCGCATCGGCACCCCGAGGCGGGCTGCCGCGTACGGGATCGTCGCGCCCTGGAGCACCACCGAGAACGCGACGACGACGAAGACGATGCCGTAGATCCGATTCGCATGCTCGACCTCGCCGAGGACGGCGAACGACGCGAGCAGGATCGGCACCGCTCCCTTCAGCCCGCCCCACATCACGAAGAGCCGCTCCCCGTTCGACAGCCGCGCCGGGATCAGCAACGGCCCGACCGCGAGGGGTCGCGCCACGAGGGCCAGCACCACTGCCAGCACGAGCCCGTCCAGCCACCGGTGATTCTCCCCGAGCGCGGCCAGGTCGATCGTGAGGCCGAGCGCGATGAAGACCACGATCTCCGCGAGACTTGCCAGCGACGTGTGAAAGCGCTCGATCCCGCGCTTGGCCGGGATGTCGGCGTCACCGATGAGGATGCCCGCGATGTAGACGGCCAGGAAGCCGGACCCGTGCGCGACCGTCGCGAGGCCATAGATCACACCCGCAAATGCAAGCGTGCGCAACGGGTAGAGCGCCGGGTTCGGGAGGACGATCCTGCGCAGGACGAGCATGAGCAGGTAAGCGCCCGCAACGCCGACGATCGTCCCCACGCCGAGCTGGAGGAAGAACTCGCCGACCGCACCGGCGACCGAGCTCGGGTTCGTCTCGGCGAGACTGACCGCGGCGAGCATGAGCGCGATCCCGACCGGGTCGTTCGCGCCGGACTCGCCCTCGAGGATCGTGCCGGTGCGTCCGGCGATCTCCTTGCGGCCGAACACCGAGAACATCACCGCCGGATCGGTGGGCGCCAGCGCCGCGCCCAGGAGGCCGGCTGTCTCCCACCGGAAGTCGAGCAGGTAGCGCGCCGCAAGCGTCATCAGCCCCGCCGTCGCGAAGGTGCCGAGCAGGCCGAGCGACACGATCGGGACGGCGGACTCGCGAAACCGCCTCCAGCCCACGCGCATTCCGCCGTCGAAGAGAATCACGACGAGCGCGACCACCGCAATGCGCTCGACGTCGCGGATCGAGAGCGCGTCGCCGAGGCTGGACCAGACATCCGAGCCGAGTGCCGCCGCAAGCAGGAAGAGCCCGGCCGCGGGAACGCGCAGACGCTCGCTCAGCTTGTTTGCAAGCACGGCGACGGCGAACGCGCCCGAGACGAGCAGGACGATCGCACCGAAGTGCGTGACCTCGCGCATCGGCGGAGCGTAGCCGGACGCTCTGGCAGACTCTTCCGACGTGCCCGCAACAGTGATCGTCGGTGCTCAGTGGGGGGACGAGGGGAAGGGCAAGATCGTCGACCTCCTCGCCCTCGACTCCGATCTCGTCTGCCGTTACCAGGGCGGACCCAACGCGGGTCACACGATCGTGGTCGGGGAGGAGACGTACAAGATCCGCCAGATTCCGAGCGGAGTGATCCGCGGCAAGACCTGCGTGATCGGCGCCGGCTGCGTGGTCGATCCGCAGGTGTTCCTCACGGAAGTCGACGAGCTCGAGTCACGGGGACATTCGACTGCCGACGTGCACGTATCCGCCGAGGCTCACCTGATCATGCCCTGGCACGTCGCCATCGATCAGGCGTCCGAGCGGCGGCTGGGGAAGCTGCAGATCGGGACGACACGCCGCGGCATCGGGCCGTGCTACGCGGACAAGGCGGCCCGGCTCGGCATCCGCGTGCAGGATCTGCTCGACGCGAAGATCCTGCGGCAGAAGATCGAGGTCGCGCTGGCCGAGAAGAACGTCTGGCTGGAGCGCGTGTACGGCGTCGAGCCGCTCGAGCTGGAGGAGCTGGCGGAGCGGCTCGAGGGATTTGCGCAGCGGTTGCGACCGTATATCGCGGACACGTCGCTCCTCGTCGACCGTGCGCTGCACGAAGGCAGCGAGGTCTTGCTCGAAGGCGGCCAGGGAACGCTCCTCGATCTCGACCACGGCACGTATCCGTTCGTGACCTCGTCGAGCACCGTTGCGGCGAATGCGGCGACCGGGATCGGCATCGGCCCGAACCGGATCGACCGCGTGATCGGCGTGGCGAAGGCGTACGTGACGCGCGTCGGCGAGGGACCGTTCCCGACCGAGATCGAGGGCCCGGATCAGCAGCGTGTGTGCGAGCTCGGCGGAGAGGTTGGAACGGTCACCGGTCGCGTGCGCCGCTGCGGCTGGCTCGACCTCGTCGCTTTGCGCTACGCGGTGCGCTTGAACGGCATCACCTCGCTGGCCCTGACGAAGCTCGACGTCCTCTCGCACTTCTCTCAGGTTCCTGTCTGCGTCGCCTACCGCTTACGCGACGGCAGCGAGACGTACGAGTTCCCTGCGCACCAGAGCGATTTCCATCACTGCCGGCCCGTGTACGAGACCTTGCCGGGCTGGCAGGAGCCGATCACCGACGGCCTGCCGGACGCCGCCCGCGCGTACGTGGACTTCGTCGAGCAAGCGCTCGCCGTCGAGATCTCGCTGGTCGGAACGGGCGCCGAGCGCGGGCGCGTCGTCGCGCTTCGCTAGACCACTAGGAGAGTCGGAGCTCGTACAGCAGGCGGCACTGGCCCTGGCGGGGGGCGTCGCCGGGAACGCGTCGAAAACCATGCGCCTCGTAGAGGCGGCGGGCCGCTTCCATGCGCTCGCTCGTGTCCAGCCTGACCAGCCTCGCGTCGTGCGAGCGCGCCCAGTCGAGCGCGGTGGCAAGGAGTCGTCTTCCGACTCCGCGGCCGCGCACTCCCGGCCGCAGGTACATGCGCTTCAGCTCGAGCTCGTGGTCGCCGAGGTCCCGAAGCGCGACCGAGCCGACGACCTCGTCTCCGCTGACTGCGACCCAGAGCGCCGTGTAGATGCGCGGCTCCTCGAGATCCGGGTCGATCTCCGGGTCGGGCTCGAAACCGAACTCCCGCAGCGTGTCGGCTACGAGCGCGCGAAATCCTTCCAAATGCTCGGGGCGGAAAGGCACGATGCGGAGCTGCAGGCGTTCGAGATCCGCGGTCTCGTTGACGTTGGCCAGCGCCTCGGGCGGGAGCTCGACGACGCTAACGTCCAGCTCGACCAGCGCGTCGCGCAAGGACAATCGTCCCGCTTCGACGGAGCGCTCGAGCACCGGCAGCGTCGAGCGGCGGTACGCACCGGGAAGCGGGCCGGTCTGTGGAACGGCGGCGTCTTTGCAGTGCGCCGCTAGCTCGCGCAGATGGTCCGCGCGAACGAGCGGGACGTCCACCGGCAGGACGACGCAGAGATCGTGGCGCGCTGCCCGCAGCCCCGCGACGAGGCCCGCGAGCGGAGCGCGCACGTCGGTGCCGTCCTCGACGACCTCGTAGGGCAGACCGAGCGCGTCTCCGCGCTTCCCCGTCGCAAGCCGTTCGTCGCACAATTCGCCGAGCGTTCGCCACGCGCGTGCCGCGAGTGTCTCGCCGTCGAGTTCGGCAAGTGCCTTCGGCGACCCGAACCGGCGGCTTGCGCCGCCGACGAGGAGGATCCCGGTCAGACCTCCAGACGCCAAGGCTCGGTGTAGACGTTCGCGGTGCCGCCGCGGACGAAGCCGCACAGGGTGACGCCACGATCCTGTGCCAGCTCGACGGCGAGACTCGAGGGGGCGCCGACTGCGACGAGCAGAGGACAACCGGCGACGGCGGCCTTCTGGACGAGCTCGAAGGACAGGCGCCCGCTGACGCAGAGGATGGATCTCGTCAGCGGCAGGAGACCGGCGCCGTGCGCCCAGCCGATCACCTTGTCCATCGCGTTGTGCCGGCCGACGTCCTCGCGCACGCAGAGGAGCGTGCCCTCCTCGTCGAAGAGCCCGGTTGCATGGAGACCTCCCGTCACCTCGAAGGTCGCCTGCTCTTCCCGCAGCCGATCCGGCAGGGTCTCGATGACCGCGAGCGAGACGTGCAGGTCGCTGTCGACAGGAGGAGCAGCGACCGCGACCGCTTCGAGCGCGCCTTTGCCGCAGACGCCGCAGGACGACGACGTGTAGAAGTTGCGCCGGATCGTCTCGAGCTCGAAGGTGCCTGCGACCTCGACCTCGACCGTGTTCGCGGCGAGGTCGGCCGGGACGTGCGCGGCCAGCGCCGGGATCCCCTCGGAGATGCAGAACCCGAGCGCGAGCTCTTCGTCATGGCCGGGCGTGCGCATCGTGACCGCGACGGGGCTGCCGGCGATGCGGATCTCGAGCGGCTCCTCGACGGCAAGACGGTCGTCCTCAGAGCGGCCGGCGGGAAGCCGCACCACCGACGTCAGAGCCGCCGCGTAGGGCGGCGCCTGGACGCTGCGCTCCTCCCGCGCCATCGTTCTCCTAGCCTAGCCCGATCGATGCTGCGCTACGGCGCGCTGCGCTCGGCAAGCAGATACTCGTAGACCGAGCGGTACCCGTTGACGGCGGCCGCGACGTCCCCCGGCGAGACATCGTCGGAGCGTTCGTCGAGCAAACGGGTGATCTCACGTGCGGAGAGAAACTCCGCGACGATCTCGCGGTCGTCGCCCTCCTGGGCGACGGGATCGTCGATCGCGTAGCCGCGTTCCTCCAGCATCTGCTGGACGAGCGCATCGAGCTCGGGCAGGGTCTCCGCCGGCGCGTCGGCCATCGGCTCCTCGAGCGCCTGCCATCGGCTTTCCCACTCGTGTCTGTCGAGCCCTGGCTCCAGCATCGCCTCTTTCCTTCGCCGCCCGCGCGGCTTTCAAACCCGTCGACGGCGCTGGTTAGAGTCCTCGTGTGAAGGTGCTCCTGGTCGGTTCGGGTGGGCGCGAGCATGCGCTCGCCTGGAAGCTGAGCCAGGCACCGGATCTCGACGAGCTGCACGCGGCGCCTGGCAACCCGGGTATCGCAACCCTCGGCCGTTGCCATCCCGTGCGCGCCGAGGACGGGGAGGGCCTGCTCGCGCTGGCGCGGTCGCTGGAGGCCGATCTCGTCGTCATCGGGCCTGAGACGCCGCTCGTGGCAGGGGTAGCGGACGAGCTCCGTCACGCGGGCGTCGCGGTCTTCGGGCCGAGCGCTGCGGCGGCCCGGATCGAAGGGTCGAAGGCATTTGCGAAAGACGTGATGCGCGCCGCAGGTGTCGCGACGTCGGAGACGATGTCGATCGCACGGCCGCCGTGCGTGGTCAAGGTCGACGGCCTGGCTGCCGGCAAAGGCGTCTTCGTCTGCCGGACGCAGGAGGAGCTCGACGCCGGCCTCCGCGCCGTCTCCGCGCACGGCGATGCAGTCGTGATCGAGGAGCTGCTCGAAGGCGAAGAGGTCTCGTTGTTCGCGCTCAGCGACGGCACGCGCGCACTCGCGCTCGGCGCAGCGCAGGATTTCAAGCGGATCGGGGACGGCGACGTCGGCCCGAACACGGGCGGCATGGGCTCGTATTCGCCGGTGCCGTGGCTCGGCGACGTCGAAAAGCTCGTCGAGACCATCCACCAGCCGGTCCTCGACGAGCTGGCGAGACGCGGCACGCCCTTCCTCGGCTGCCTGTATGCGGGGACGATGATCACGGACGACGGGCCGCGGGTGTTCGAGTTCAACTGCCGCTTCGGAGATCCCGAGACGCAGGTGCTGATGCCGCGACTCAAAGGGGATCTGCTCCCGGCGCTCGCCGCAGCGGCGCGCGGCGACCTCTCTCGCATCGATCTGACGACGGCCGACAGGGCGGCGGTTACGGTCGTCCTCGCCGCACCGGACTATCCGGCGCGGAGCGACTACGTCGGCGTGCCGATCGAAGGCGTCACGGAGGCGGAGCACGCCGGGGCGCTCGTCTTCCATGCTGGAACGGCGCGGCACGGCGACGACCTCGTGACGAACGGCGGGCGGATCCTCGACGTCACCGGCGTGGGTGATTCGGTCTCCGATGCCCGGGAGGCGGCCTACGCGGCCGTGCAGCTGATCTCGTTCGCGGGGGCCCAGTACCGGACCGACATCGCTGCAGCCGTCGCCCATGTCTAGCCCGCTCGTCGGCGTCGTCGTCGGCTCGGAGTCGGACCGCGAGCGCATGCAGCCGGCGCTCGACGAGCTCGAAGCCCGGGGCATCGCTCACGAGTTCGAGGTGCGCTCGGCCCACCGACAGCCGGACGCAGTCGCGGAGTACGGACGGACGGCACGCGAACGTGGGCTCCGGGTGCTCATCGCCGGCGCCGGACTCGCCGCCGCGCTGCCCGGGGTCCTCGCTGCGCACACGGACCTCCCCGTGATCGGCGTGCCGCTGCGATCGTCGAAGAGCGTCCTGGACGGGCTCGACGCGCTCCTCTCGATCGCGCAGATGCCTCCCGGCGTTCCGGTGGCATGCGTCGGCGTCGACAGCGCGAAGAACGCGGCCGTGCTGGCGGCACGAATTCTCGGGCCGTCCGCCTGACCGCTCTCTACAATCGAAGCAGTGATCTCGCGCTACTCCCGCCCGGCCATGACCAAGATCTGGTCGGAGGAGCGCAAGCTCGCGCAGTGGCTCGAGGTGGAGCTGGCGGCGCTCGACGGCTGGGCCGAGATCGGCGCCATTCCGGCCGGGGACGTAGCCGAGATCCGCGCGCGCGCGGCGCCGCCGTCCCCGCGGCGCGTCGCGGAGATCGAGCGGGTCACGGATCACGACGTCGCCGCCTTCGTCGACGCGGTCGCCGAGCAGCTCGGTCCGGAGGGACGCTGGCTGCACTACGGGCTGACGTCATCGGACGTCGTCGACACCGCGCTCTCGTTGCAGATCCAGGACGCCGGCCGCCTGATCGGCGAAGGGATCGACCGTGCGTTCGCGGCGGTCGTCGCCCGGGCGGAGGAGCACCGGGGCACGATCTGCATCGGCCGCTCGCACGGCATTCACGCCGAGCCCACGACCTTCGGCTGGAAGCTCGCCGGCTGGGCGTTCGAGCTCGACCGTACGCGGGCGCGCGTGGCCCGCGCCGTCGAGGGGAATCGCGTCGGCCAGCTCTCGGGCACGGTCGGCACCTACGCCCAGATCGAGCCCGAGGTCGAGCGGATCGCCTGTGAACGCCTGGGTCTCGAGCCGGATCCGCTCTCGACGCAGGTCATTGCCCGCGACCGGCACGCGGAGCTGCTCTCCGCGCTCGCGCTGGCGGCGACGTCACTGGAGCGCTTCGCCACCGAGATCCGGCATCTCGCGCGGACCGAGGTCCGTGAGGTCGAGGAGCCGTTCGGCAAAGGGATGAAGGGGTCGTCGGCCATGCCACACAAGCGCAACCCGAAGGTCGCCGAGCGCATCTGCGGCCTCGCACGAATCGCGCGGGCGAACGCGCTCGTCGGGCTCGAGAACGTGCCGCTGTGGCACGAACGCGACATCTCGCAGTCCTCCGCCGAGCGCGTCGTGATCCCGGACTCCTTCCTCGCGCTCGATTACATGCTCGACCGGTTCTGCTGGATCGTCGAAGGCCTCGTCGTTCACGGCGAGCGGATGCGGCGGAATCTCGACGCGAGCCACCGTCTCTTCTTCAGTCATCGTCTCCTGCTCGCGCTGGTCGACTCGGGGTTGTCGCGCGACGATGCCTATCGCGCCGTCCAGGGTCACGCGATGCGCGCCTGGGACGAGGAGACCGACTTCGTGGAGCTCGTCCGAGGCGATCCCGAGATCGCCGGTCGGGTCGATCTCGACGCGGTCTTCGACCTCGAGGCGACCGTGCGCCACGCTGACACCGTCTTCGACCGCCTACATGCCCTCGTCGAGAAGGAGGAACCCATCCATGCCTGAGGCCGCGCTCCACGTCGGCAGCGGCAAGGTTCGTGAGCTCTATGCACTGGACGAGAAGCGCTTGCTGCTCGTCGCCAGCGATCGCATCTCGACCTTCGACGTCGTCCTGCCGAACGAGATCACGGACCGAGGCCGTGTCCTCACCGGCCTCTCCGGATTCTGGTTCACGCGCACACGGCATATCTGCCCGAACCACCTGCTCCGGCTGCGACCCGACGGGCGCACGACGGAATGCCGGCGGCTCGAGATGCTGCCGATCGAGTGCGTCGTGCGCGGCTATCTCGCCGGATCGGGATGGAAGGACTACAAAGCGACCGGAGCGGTTTCCGGGCACACGCTCCCGGCGGGACTCGTCGAGTCGGCGGAGTTGCCCGAGCCGCTCTTCACGCCGGCCACGAAGGCTGCGACCGGACACGACGAGAACATCGACCGCGAGCAGGCGGCCGAGCTGGTCGGAGCCGAGCGGCTCGCCGAGGTCGAGCGCGTCTCGATCGCGCTGTATCGCTTCGGCGCCGAGCATGCGCGTCAGCGCGGGATCCTCATCGCGGACACGAAGTTCGAGTTCGGTCTCGACGAGGACGACCGTCTTGTCCTCGCGGACGAGGCACTGACTCCGGACTCGTCGCGGTTCTGGCCGGCCGACGAGTACCGCCCCGGCGGCCTCCAGCCGTCGTTCGACAAGCAGTTTGCGCGCGACTACTGCGAGTCGCTCGACTGGGACAAGACCGATCCGGGCCCAGAGCTTCCCGACGAGGTCGTGGAGGGAACGCGGACGCGCTACATCGAGGCGTTCGAGCGTCTCACCGGCATCGCTTTCGACGACTACCTCGCCGATCCGGACGTCGTGCTGCGATGAAGGCGACGGTGCTCGTCCGGCCGAAGCAGGGCATCCTCGACCCCGAAGGGCAGGCGGTCGAGTCTTCGCTCCGTCAACTCGGATTTTCCGTCGGGCAGGCCCGCGTCGGCAGGGTCGTCGACCTCGAGGTGGAGTCGGCCGATCCGTCGGCGGCCCGCGCCGAGATCGAGCGGATGTGCGAGCAGCTGCTGGCCAACCCGCTGATCGAGAGCTACGAGATCGAGCTCGCGGAGGAACAGGGATGACAAGCCCGCAGCCCAGGATCGGCGTCCTCCAGGTTCCCGGCGTGTGCGACGACCGGGACGCGCTCTGGGCGCTCGCTGCGCTGGACGCGGAGGCGCTGTTCCTCTGGCACACGGAGACCGAGCTGCCGGACCTCGACGCGGTCGTTCTTCCGGGCGGCTTCTCGTACGGCGACTACCTGCGTTGCGGCGCGATCGCACGCTTCGCCCCTGCGATGGAGGCGGTCGCGGAGTTCTCGGCGACGGGCGGGCTCGTGCTCGGGATCTGCAACGGCTTCCAGATCCTCTGCGAGGCGGGCCTTCTGCCGGGCGTGCTACGCCGGAACGAGTCTCTCTCGTTCGTCTGCCGCGACGTCCCGCTGGTGGTGGAGCGCACCGATACGCCGTTCACGACGCGCTGCTCGGAGGGACAGCGCCTCGTGATTCCGGTGAAGCACGGCGAGGGCTGCTGGTACGCCGACGACGCGCTTTACGAGGAGCTCGAGGCTCGGCAGCAGATCGTGCTCCGGTATGCAGAGCCGGTCAACGGTTCTCGAAATGACGTTGCGGGTGTCGTCAACGAACGCGGAAACGTGATGGGGCTGATGCCGCATCCCGAGCACGCCGTCGACCCGCTGCTCGGCTCGGCCGACGGTGCGCTGATCCTTTCGTCGCTCGTCGAGTCCGCCCGCGAGCGAGCCCTGGCCGCCGTCTAGGCATCGCCTCCCAGCAGCGCCTCCGCAAGGCCTGGATGTTCGGCGAGCGCCACGCGTAGGCGTTCGAGATCGCGCAGCCGCAGGGTGACCGGCCCGCGGCGCGCGGTTCCACCCGTTGTGTACGCGAACCGAACGAGCCGCTCGCCTTTCTCCGTCTCGAGCAACTGCACGACCGAGGCGAAGCGCTTCTCGCCCGCCCGCTGCGGCAGGGTCAGCTGCTCGACGGTCTGCGCCGCGCCCCAGGGAGTCGCGCTCCTCTTTGTCTGCGATGCTCTGGTCGTCGCCATGTCAGGCAACGTACTGGGAAAACTGTCACACGTGTGGCACGCCTCCGTGCCAAGAATGTGACGAAAGATCAGGCCGTCTCGTCGAGGACGGTGAAGAGCGTCAGCTGCATCCCGTCCGGAGCCCGCAATCGAACGTTTCGGTGCGACCAAGGGGTGACGACCGGATCCGCCAGCAACTCCGCACCACCGGCCTCGAGCGCGTGGGCCGTCTCAACCGAGTCCGAGACCTCGAGCGCGATCCGTACCGGCCCGGCAACGCGCTCCCCCACCTCGACCTGATCGACCAGCTTCGCCTGCGCAACGGAGAGGAGCTCCAGCGTGGCCCGCCCGGCCTCGAGAATCGCCCCGCTTCCGGTCGGGTTGTCCCACGACTCGATCACCGGCAAGCCAAGAACGTCGCGGTAGAACGCGAGCACGCGCTCGTAGTCCTCGACCGTCAACGCCAGCCTGAGCTCGCGTACGGGGCCGCGGCTCATCTCCCGCGCTACTTCCCGGAGCGGTCGATCAGCTCGATCCGGTACTGATCGGGGTCGCGCACGAAGCAGATTCGCGCGCCGCCCTCACGGACGCGGTACGGCTCGCGCTCCGGCTCGATCCCCTGCTCCTGCAAACGCGCAATTGTCGCGTCGATGTCGTCGACCGTCAGCGCGATGTGCCCGTAGCCGGTCCCGATCTCGTACGAGTCGACGCCGAAGTTGTACGTCAGCTCGAGGCGGTCACCGTCCCCGGGAAGACCCATGAAGACGTTGATCGCCTCCTCGCGGATCGGCATCCGTCGCCGTTCCTCGAAGCCGAGCGCCTCGTAGAACGCGACCGAGCGGTCGATGTCGGTGATGCGGTAGCAGGTGTGGATCAGCTCCACGGTGCCGGGAGCCTAACTTTCGCCCACTCCGATCGCGGTGAGGAACACGAGGACAACCGTCGTGACGGCCAGGAGGCCATGCAGGCCCACGACGGCAACCGGAAAGTGCTGCTCGGCCGGCAAGGCCGGCGGGCCGCCCGGGCCGGTCGCGGCCACCTGTGCGACGGTGGCCCGACGCTGACGAAGCCAGATTGCGAACATCGTGAATCCAAGCGCGGCAACGACGCCCAGACCTGCGAATGCGATCCATGCGAGAGCGTCGCTGTCGGTGACGACGTAGATGACCCAGACCACGAGACCGCCGCCCGCGAGCAGGAAGTGGCTGAGGATCAACGGCGGCTTGATCCGGTTGCCCGCATCGCGCTGCTGCTGCATCCCGCCATGCGAGAGCCAGACCGCGAGCAGCACGAAGCCTCCGCCCGCCGTCACGATCCAAGAGATCAACGCCGCCCATTCCATCGTTGCCTCCTCCAGTCGTGTGGGGCCGCCACCCGCCGGCGGCTCTATTCCCCACCGGCGACAATGGTGACACTACGTCGACGAGACCGGTTCGGATCGCCCGACCGCTTATCCGGCTCTCACGGCGTCTCTCCCACCGGCGCACGGCGGGGGATCCGCAGGGTCCCGGTGCCGAGCGCCACGCCGGCGAGGATGAGCGCAAGCCCGCCGAGCGCCACCGCCGTGATCGCCTCGTCGAGGAAGACCGCGCCGTACCCGAGCGCCAGCGCCGGCACGAGGTAGGTGACCAGGACGGCGTAGGACGCGCCGGCCCTCGCGATGAGCGCGAAATAGAGGAGGTAGGCGACCGACAATCCGAGCGAGCCGAGTGCGACGACGGATCCGATCGCCTTCCAGCCCGGCATCTGATCCGGCAGCTGCGCGATGCCGATCGGCAGGGTGGTCAGAGTCGCAACGGCGAGCGTGCCGAACGAGGTCACGATCGGCGGCGCCTGCAGCAAGCGGAGGCCCGCATAGAGCGCCGCTCCCGCGTAACACAACGCGGTGAGCAGCACGGCCAGCGCCGAGAGGACGTCGCCGCTCGGCTGCGCTCCGACGAGCAGCACAACCCCGAGGAAGCCGATCACGACGCCCACCAGCCTCCCGCCGGTCACGCGATCGCCACGGCTGAACCCGAGCGCGAGCAGCGCCGTGAACAGCGGCGTGGACGCCTGCAGGACGGCGGCCAGCCCCGAGTCGAGCCGCTTCTCGCTCCACGCGAGCAGCCAGAAGGGCAGGGACGCGTTGAAGATCGCCAGCACGACGAGCGGGAGCGCGAACCGCCGCAGCTCGGCGAGCATTCGCCGCCAACCCAGGACGAACGGCACTGCGGGCAGGAGCACGACGGCGCCGACGAGGACTCGTCCGAGCACGACGTCGGCGGGCGAGAGTTCCCGGACGGCGACCCTGATGAACATGAAGGAGGATCCCCAGATCGCGGCCAGCGCGATCAGCATCACGAGATGACGGCGGTTCACAGGACCGGAAACGTAGCCGGGACCCGTCTGGCTTCCCGGCTACACTCGAACCCTTGACGCAGGTCGCGCCGGAACAGCCGCTCCACCGTGCCCTGGGGCTGAGCGACGGGGAGCTGGACCGGATCCGAGCGCTGCTCGGTCGCGACCCGAACGACTTCGAGCTGGCCGTCTTCTCCCTGCTCTGGTCCGAACATTGCGGTTACAAGCACTCGGCTCTCCTGCTCAAGCGGCTTCCCTCCCAGGGGAAACGCGTCCTGCTCGGCCCGGGTGAGAACGCCGGGGTGATCGACCTCGGCGAGGGACAGGCGGTGGCCTTCAAGGTCGAATCGCACAACCACCCCTCGGCGGTCGAGCCCTTCCAGGGCGCCGCGACGGGGGTCGGCGGGATCCTGCGGGACATCGTCGCCATGGGGGCGCGGCCGATCGCGCTCCTCGACGGCCTCCGCTTCGGCGATTCGGGCTGGCAGTTCCGGCGGGCCGTCTCCGGGATCGGCGCGTACGGAAATGCGGTCGGCGTGCCGACCGTCGGGGGCGAGGCCGTCTTCGACGAGGCGTACCGGGACAACTGCCTCGTGAACGCGATGTGCGTCGGACTCCTCCCGGCCGACCGGGTCACACGAGCCCGTGCGACCGCAACGGGGGCGCACGTCGTCCTCTACGGGGCGACGACCGGCCGCGACGGGATCGGCGGCGCCTCGGTCCTCGCGAGCGCCGAGCTGGGCGAGGACGATCCGGACAAGCGCCCGTCGGTGCAGATCGGCGACCCCTTCACCGGCAAGAAGCTGATCGAGTCGTCACTCGAGCTCGTCGAGGGCGGGCTCGTCGAGTCGCTGCAGGACTGCGGCGCCGCCGGCCTGGCGTCGGCGCTCGCCGAGATGGCGCGGGACGGCGCAGGCATCGACGTCCACCTCGACCGGGTGCCGCTGCGCGAGACCGAGATGGAGCCGTGGGAGATCATGATCTCCGAGTCGCAGGAGCGGATGGTCGCCGTCGTCCGGCCGCAGATGCTCGCCGCGGTGCAGCGCGTGTGCGCCAAGTGGGAGCTCCCGTGCACCGCGATCGGCGATGTCACCGACATGGGCGAGCTGCGTGCGTTCTGCGACGGGGAGCTCGTGGGCGCGATTCCGGCCGCGCTCCTCACCGACGAGTGCCCGCGCTACGAGGTAGCGCGCGAGCCCCATTCGCTCGAGTACGTCGAGCCTTCGCCCGAGAATCGCGACTCGAAGGAGTGGATCTACGAGCAGTACGACCAGCTCGTAGGGTCGCGCACCGTTCGCCGCCCCGGCCTCGACGCGGCAGTCCTGCGGCTGCGGCCGTCGCTGCGCGGGATCGCCGTCTCGCTCCAGGGCCCGCCGCCCGGCGAGCGCGATCCGTTTCGCGCGGGCATCCTCGCGGTGCTGGGTGCAGCGCGGAACGTCGCGTGCGCAGGCGGCGAGCCGCTCGCGCTCACCGACTGCCTCAACTTCGGGAACCCGGAGAAGCTCGAGATCGCCTGGGAGCTCGAGCAGGCGATCGAGGGCATCGCGCAGGCGGCCGAGGCGCTCGGGATTCCCGTCGTCTCGGGAAACGTCTCGCTCTACAACGACACCGACCGTAGATCGATCCCGCCGACGCCGGTCGCCGGCTGTGTCGGGCTCGTCCCCGACGTGCGCTTCGTGCCGGGCGCCTGGCGCGAGGGCGACGTCGTTCTCGTCGCGACGGCGCCGGGCGAGCTGGATCTTGCGGCCGAGGCCGCGCTCGTCCGCTACGTCTGGAAGGCTGCGCCGGTGCTGACGCTCGCACACGACGTCTCCGACGGCGGCATCGAGGAGGCGCTGCGAGAGGCCTCCGAGTACAGCGGTCGCGAAGCGGAGGTGGAGGTGCCGGACGACGCCCCGGGCGGTCAGGTTCTCCTCGCCTGCGCACGCGCCGACGTCAAGCGCCTCGGCACTAGAGGTCTGCAAAGAATCGGCGTGGTGCGCTGATGTGCGGCCTCTTCGGAGTCCGGTCGCCGGAGCGCGACGTCGCGCGGCTGACGTACTTCGGCCTCTTCGCGCTCCAGCATCGCGGGCAGGAGTCGGCGGGAATCGCGGTGTCGGACGGCGGGCGCCTGACGACGCTGCGCGACATGGGTCTCGTCACCCAGGTCTTCGACGAGCAGAAGCTGCGCGGCCTGCACGGCGAGCTGGCGATCGGCCACACGCGCTACTCGACGACCGGATCGTCGCAGTGGTGGAACGCCCAGCCGCTCGTCCAGCACGGCAGCGCCCGGACGATGGCGCTCGGGCACAACGGCAACCTGACGAACGCCGCCGAGCTCCGCGCCGAATTGGCGGAGCAGGGCCATCGACTCGCGACGACCGCGGACAGCGAGGTGATCGCGGCGCTGATCGCGAACGACGCGGCTCCGCTGGCCGACGCGGTCGCCGCCGCAATGGCCAAGCTCGACGGCGCGTTCTCGGTGGTGGCGCTCTCGGAGGGCAAGCTGATCGCCTTTCGCGATCCGCGCGGGATGCGTCCGCTCTGCCTGGGCAGGCTCGACGGGGACTGGGTCGTCGCCTCCGAGACCTGCGCGCTCGACCTCGTCGGTGCCGAGCTCGAGCGCGAGGTGCGACCCGGCGAGCTGATGATCATCGACGAGCGCGTCGAGGCGCACCAGGCGGTTCCGCAGGACGGCGGCGGTGCCCTCTGTATGTTCGAGTTCTTCTACCTCGCACGTCCCGACTCGCGCCTGTCCGGCGTGGAGGTACACGGCGCGCGCGTCCGGATGGGCGAGCGCCTCGCCGAGGAGTCGCCCGTCGAGGCCGACCTCGTCCTTCCGATCCCGGACTCGGGCACGCCGGCTGCGATCGGGTTCTCGCGTGCGATGAACATCCCCTTCAGCGAAGGGCTGATCAAGAACCGCTACGTCGGCCGAACGTTCATCCAGCCCGACCAGGGGTTACGCGAGCAGGGGGTCAAGCTCAAGTTCAACCCGCTCGCGGAGGTGGCCGGGAAACGCGTCGTCGTCGTCGACGACTCAATCGTCCGGGGCAACACGACGCGGCAGATCGTCCAGATGCTGTTCGACGCGGGTGCCTCGGAGGTCCACCTGCGCATCTCGTCGCCGCCGGTGATCGGGCAGTGCTTCTACGGCATCGACTTCGCCGATCCGGAGGAGCTGATCGCGGCCAGGAAGACGGTCGAGGAGGTGCGGGAGCACATCGGCGCGACGACCCTTGCGTACCTCTCCCTCGAGGGACTGCAGGCCTCGACGCGGCGACCGGAGTCGCAGTTCTGCCGTGCCTGCCTCACGCGGGACTACCCGACGGCAATCCCGCGCGAGGCGAAGAAGCTCCAGTTCGAGCCTGTCTGACGGAAGCGCCAGATAGGTTCCGACGCAGTCGACCTAGCTCGTTGGTTTAGACGGACGCGCGGGCAAAGCCCGCGCGTCCTCTCTGCGGCGCCGCCAAGTCGGCGCCTTAGCGTTCGAGCACGCGGGACGCCTTGGCGATGCCGCGGGAGACCAGATACGCAAACGTGATCGCGGTGAACGCGGTCACGAACGTCGGCGCGTTCACGCTGTCGGCCGCGAGCGCGATGATGGCGACGAGGATCGTCGCGAGCACGTAGACGACCAACTCGGCGTTGCCCGGGGTCGGCATCAACGCCGCCAGGTTGAAGTTGACGCTGGGCCCCGGGCCCCGATAGCCCCCTCCGGGCTGCTGGGGCGTCGTGGGCTGCTCAGGCGGGGTCGTCGACATCAGGCTCCTTTCTTCAGGCCGCAACGAGGCCTGGGACATGGACGATCTCGAGTTTCAAGCCGTCGGGATCGTAAAAGAAGACGGCGTAGTACCCGGGGAGATACGTGTACTCCTGCGGCTCGCTCTCGATCTCGACCGCCTGAGTCCGCACCCAGACGGCCCGTTCGTCGACCAGCGCACGCGAGTCGGCCTCGAACGCGAGGTGATGGAGCCCGACCCGGTAGCGGTCGTACGGCTCCGACTCCGACTGCGCCTCGCGCAGGCCGATCGACGTCCCGGGACCCCCGATGTACCAGATCGTCTCGCCGCGCTCGCCCTCCACCTGGCTGACGCGGTGGTAGCCGAGCGGACCCAGCAGCTCGGTGTAGAAGGGCAGGCTGCGCTCGATCGAGGAGACGACGAGATCGACGTGATGGACGCCCGTTGAGCGCACGATCGGCGCTTCCGGGTTCAGCGCGGCGGGGCCATCTCCTCTGCGCGCCCGTAACGGACCGCCCGTCTGACCGTCCGCGGGTCCAGGCCCCGTTCCAACAGCTGTTGCCGAAGCTCCCCCTCCCCCGCCATCCGCAGGAAGAGCCACGCCAGCGCGACGAGCGTGACGATCGACCCCTCGATCATCATCACCGCCCCGGCAATCCCCTGGTCCTCGAGCGGCGAGAGTCCCCACAGGCGGTTCTGGTGCTCGTAGACGACGTAGAAGACGCTGCCGGACCAGAAGAACACGTTCCCGAGCACGGTCTCGACCGCGCGCACGACGGCGATGTAGCCGAGCTTCGCGCCCGTCCCGAACCACTCGGGGGCAGGCAGCGTTTCCAGCACGGGCAGCCACATGATCGTTCCGCCGGTGAAGAAGGAGAAGTGCTCCAGCGCGTGCACCGAGTCGTGCCGGACGGCGGCGTCGTACAGGTAGGGCAGGTGCCAGACGTAGAGGCCGAGCGCCCAGAGCGGCAGCGCGACCAGAGGGTGCGCGAGGAAGCGCAAGCGGTGGAGGAGGCTGAGCGCCGGACGGAGGATCGGGCCCGTGAGCCCGGCCAGCAGGGCAAGAGGCGCGAGGTCGCCGAGCAGGACGTGCTGGACCATGTGGAACGAGAACATCTGCCCGCCGAGCGCGTGCACCGGCGAGACGAGAGCGACGAGCAGCGCCGCGATCCCCAGCGCGAACAGCGCGATTCTCCAACGTGGCACCGCATTGCCGCGTGCGCGCAGCGTCAGCACGCGTCGGCCGTACAGTGCTGCGACGAGCAGCGTCGGCACGACCTGGAGCGGATCGAACGTCCAGCTCGTGTCGGGTGCCAGATGCGCGATCACGGCACTAGTCTGCCTTGGTGCACCTCTTCCATTACCACTTGGTGACGGCCAAGGTGCGGGAGGTCGAGGCGCGGTACCTCGGCAAGCTCGGCTTCACGCTCGTCGCGCGGCACGGCCGGATCGGCGAGGACCCCACTTCCTTCGAGTCCGGTTACGGGTGGGAGGATCTCGACCGGATGGGCTTCAAGCTCCGCCTCTCGGAGCTCGAGCGCGGCGCCGTCAACGTCGTCGTGCAGCCGGGCCAGTGGGACGTCCCGCGCGTCGACCATCTCGGGTTCGCCTTGGACGAGGACGACTTCGTCGCGACGCTTGCGCGCGCGGAGCTTCGCGACCTCCGCGTCCAGGAGCACGGCGGCCGGCGCACGTTCGTCTCCACGAACGCGGGGTACCGCCTCGAGCTCCATCCTCCACGCGAGTGGCTCGACGATCTCCTCGCAAGCGCGTCGGAGCTCAAGCTGGCCGAGCTGCACATGCGTGCGGACGATCCCGAGCTGAAGGCGTCGACACTCGGAGAGCTGCTCGAAGCGCCGTACACCAAGGACACCGTCACGATCGGAGACACGCTCGTGCGTTTCGTTCCCGACGGTCCACAGGGGCGCCCGCAACTGCACGCAGAGCTGTTCGTCTGAGACGTCGCGCATCACGACACTGTCCAAAACTGCGAATTGACGCGACCCGTCCGCCGCTCGATTCTTCAGCAGTCCGAAGATCGAGAAAGGATGGTGCAAGTGGGATCGAGTCTTCAACGGCGGCGCGCGCTCGCAGCGACGTTCGTCGCTGCGTTCGCTCTGACCCTCGTGCCGACGGCCGGCGCGGAGTCGCAGATCTACTGGTGGCAGCACAACATGGCGCCGGGCGAGCAGGGATTCAGCCGGACGACGGCGCACAATCACACCTACAACGAGCTCTACTTCGGCCCGAACGCGGGCTGGAGGAGCGAGGTGTGGGAAGTCACACCCGCGGGATACAGGCACTTCGACAAGTACTGCGTCGGCAACTGCTTCAACTCCCACCCGGGCTATTACTACGACTACCCGTACTGCGCAAACCGCGACGGCAGCACGCACTTCGTCAACGACTGCATGGATCGGTGGTGAAGATGAGGAGTCGGAAGCTCTCACTCGTCGTTCTGATCGTTCTCGGTTGCGGCGTCACCGCCGCGGTGCTCTCGCAGATCGGGCTCGGCGGCAGCGACAAGGTGCAAATCGGAACCGGAAAGGTCTCGGCGCTCACCCGTGCCGAGCGCGCGTCCGACGCGCTTCCGGCCAGCGTTCTGTCCTATCCGTTTGCGGCTCACAACTTCGCGAGTCCGACCGGCGCGGGTGCCCGGCTCGTGAAGAACGATGGATCGCTCGAGCTGTACGCCGTTCCCGGGCAGGCCGGAATGGTGTGCCTGATCGAGGTGGACGAGCTCGCCGGGACTGCAGGCGGGGCCTGCGCCGATCGTCGTGTCCTGCTCACCGGCAGCATCTACATGGCGGACCGGCAGGAGGACGGATCGCGGCAGGTCGTCGGCCTCGTCGGCGACGGCCACACCTATGCCGAGGCAAACGGCAGGCGAACGCCCGTCGAGAACAACGTCTTCGTCCTGCGCGGCGTCGAGGGCAGCCAGGTCAGGATCGGGTCGGCGACGGCCGACCAGACCGTCGACCTCGGCGACTGAGCTCGAATCGGAGCCCCGACCGGATTTCGCGGCCGGTCGGGGCTCTAGAATTCGGTCCCTGACGAGCCAGCCAAAGACGTACGAGGGTGCCGGCGTCTCGCTCGCCACGGCCGAGTCGATCGTCGAACGCCTCCGGGCGGCGGTCGAGGCGACGGGCGCGTCGGCGTTCGGCGGCTTCGCCGGGCTGTACCCGCTCGACGACCGCCGGTTCCTGGCGGCGTCGATGGACAGCGTCGGCTCGAAGCTGATGCTCGCCCGGCGCGCCGGCAAGCTGCGTTGGGCCGGAATGGATCTCGCGGCGCACTGCATCAACGACGTGCTCTGCACCGGCGCCGATCCCCTCTTCCTCCTCGACTACGTCGCCGCCAATCACATCGACGAGGAGCAGGTCGCCGAGCTCGTGGAGGGCGCGGCCGACGTCTGCCGCCAGGCCGGTTGCGTGCTCGTCGGAGGCGAGACCGCGGAGCTGCCCGGGATCTATCAGGAGGAGGAGATCGACTTCGCAGGGACCTGCGTCGGGCTCGTCGACCGAGAGCGCCTGATCGACGGGTCGAGGTGCAAGTCCGGAGACGTCGTGGTCGGCTTTCCGTCGAGCGGGTTGCACACGAACGGCTTCTCGCTCGTCCGGGCGCTTCTGGGCGACCGGGACTTCGACGCCGAGCTGCTGCTTGCACCACACCGCCTCTACGTCGACGAGGTGCGTGACCTTCGCGTGCGTGCCGACGTGCGCGCCCTCGCGCATGTGACGGGCGGTGGCATTCTCGGCAACCTCTCCCGCGTCCTGCCAGACGGGGTCGAGGCCAGGATCGACTGGGATTCGTGGGAGCGTCCCCGCGTGTTCGGCTGGCTCGCCGAGCAGGGTGTCGAAGAGGAAGAGCTGCGTCGCGTCTTCAACGCCGGCATCGGCCTGTGCGCCGTCGTTCCGGTGGCGCCTTCCGCCGCGCTCGTGATCGGAGAGCTCGCATGATCGGCGTGCTCGTCTCGGGGAACGGAACGAATCTGCAGGCGCTGGTCGACGCCGGGCTGCCCATTGCCGCGGTCGCATCGAATCGGGCGGGCATCCCCGCCCTCGAGCGCGCCGAAGCCGCCGGGATCCCGTGTCGGGTCTTCGAGCTCGACCGTTACCCCGAGCGCGAGGCGCGCGACCGTGAGCTGGCGGACTGGCTCGAGCTGCGGGGCGTCGACCTCGTCGTGCTCGCGGGTTACATGCACCTGCTCACCGCGCCGTTCCTCGATCGCTTCCCCGACCGGATCGTCAACGTGCACCCTTCGTTGCTCCCCGAGTTCCCCGGCGCCCGCGCGATCGACGACGCGCTCGCAGCCGGAGTCGAGACGACCGGCGTCACGGTTCATTACGTGGACCGTGGGCTCGACACAGGTCCGGTCATCCGCCAGGAGCCCGTCGCGGTCGAGCCACGGGACACGCTCCTCGAGCGCATCCATGCCGTCGAGCACCGCATTCTTCCCGAGGTGGTCAGGCAACTGTGCGCGCACTGATCTCCGTGTACGACAAGACCGGGCTGCAGGAGTTCGCCCGCGGCCTGGTCGAGGCCGGCTTCGAGCTGGTCGCCAGCGGCGGCACGGCCGACTTCCTCGAGACAGAGGTCGGCCTGGACGTCGAGCGGGTCGAGGAGCTGACGGGCGTCGCGGAGATGCTCGGCGGTCGCGTGAAGACGCTCCATCCGCGCATCCACGCGGCCATCCTCGCCCGGCGCGACCACGCGGAGGACATTGCGACTCTCGACGAGCAGGACATCCGACCCTTCGACCTCGTCTGTGTGAATCTCTACCCGTTCAGCGAGGTCGCCGGGCGCTACGGCGTGCGTGAAGAGGACGCCGTCGAGATGATCGACATCGGCGGTCCGTCGATGCTGCGCGGGGCGGCGAAGAACTTCGTGCACGTCGCGCCGGTCTGCCGCCCGGAGCGTTACGAGTCGATCGTCTCGGAGCTTCGTGAGTCGGGTGATCTCTCGATCGAGACCCGGCGTGCCCTCGCGGCCGAGGCCTTCGCCACGACGGCCGCCTACGAGACCGCGATCGCCCGCTGGTTCGGGGACGTCGAGGCCTTCCCGGACACGCTCGTCACGGCGTTCAACAAGGTGACGGATCTTCGCTACGGCGAGAACCCGCATCAGCGCGGCGCGTACTACGCGGAGCAGGGCGCCCGCGTCCATCTCCTCTCCCGCGTCGACCAGCTCCACGGGAAGGAGCTGTCGCTCATCAACCTGCTCGACCTGTCGGCGGCGCGCCTCCTCCTGCGTGAGTTCGCCCTGCCGGCCTGTGCGATCGTCAAGCACGCAAATCCCTGCGGAGTGGCGGTGGCGGGGACGATCGAGGAGGCGTACGAGCGTGCGCTCGCCTGTGACCCTGTGTCCGCGTTCGGGATGGTCTGCGCAGTCAACCGGCCCGTATCCGCAGGACTCGGCGAAGCGCTTGCGGAGCGATTCATCGACGTCCTGTTCGCGCCGGACTACGACGCACGGGCGCTGGACGCACTACGGCAGAAGGAGGCGACCAGGATCCTGCTCGACCGCGAACGCCGCGGGTTTCCGCGCGGCGAGCGCGACTTCAAGCGGGTCCTCGGCGGCCTGCTCGTCCAGGACCGGGACTGGGACGTCGACGACCGCGAGGGAATGGAAGTCGCCTGCGGAGAGCCCGACGAGGCGTGCTGGGGCGACCTCATCTTCGCGTGGCGTGTCTGCAAGCACGTGGGCTCGAATGCGATCGTGCTCGCGAAGGAGCTCGCCACGATCGGCATCGGCGGCGGGCAGACGAGCCGCGTCGACGCCGTGCGACTTGCGCTCGAGAAGGCGCACGAGCACGGGCACGACGTGCACGGCGCAGTGCTCGCGTCGGACGCGTTCTTCCCGTTTCCCGACGGGCCCCGGGCCGCGCTCGACGCGGGCGTGACGGCGATCATCCAGCCCGGCGGCTCGCGGCGCGACGACGAGGTGATCGAGGCCGTGCGAGCGGCCGGCGCAACGATGGTCCTCACGGGGCGCCGCCACTTCCGTCACTAGCGAGGTACAGCGCTTCACGGTAGTCTCGTATGCATGGAGCCTGAGCGTGGCTGGTCGCTTGAGGCGTTAGTTGCCGAGACCCGGGCAACCGTGGGACACCTTGCCGAAGATATGTCGGGACTACGCCAAGACGTTCGGCGCCTCGATGACCGCCTCTTCCAGTTGATGGTCCTGACGCTGGCGACGCTTGCGACCGTGCTTGCCTCGCTCGTCGCGACAATTCTTTCCTAGAGCTCTTCCGGCGGCGCCATCCTGTAGAAGAACGGGCCCAATCCGCCCTGGTTCATCCCGAAGAAGAGCTTGATCGCCTCCTCCTGCGCGTGCGCATTCTCCAGATCGCCTGCGTAGACAGGCTCGTAGCCGGCGTCCCGGATCAGCTGCTCGACGGTCTCGCGCGCCTCCTCGTCTCCGGACCAGATGTTGCTCGGCGTAGATTTCGCCTGGCCGAGCTTGTCGTAGACCCGGGCGAAGTTGAGGTTGAAGGACTTCGCCGTCGGGCCGTTCGTCTTCGACTTCACGAACTCGGCATTCGACTCAAAGCCCGGCGGCGGCCCCTGTCCGATCAGGTTCGTCGCATCGATGACGGTTTTGCCCTCGAGCCCCTCGACCTTGTCCAGCGCGTCGGCGACCGCGCCACCCGGAACCGCGACGAGCACGGCTTCGGCGTCCGTGACGTCTCCGCCGTCCTTGCCGATCCTGGTCACCTCGTGACCCGCCTGCTCCCACAGGTCTCCAAGCCCGCCGCCCACGTTTCCTCTCCCCACCACTGCGATCTTCATCTCGCTCCTTTCAACCTGGGAATGCCGCTTTCAGAAAGCCATTCCTGCCGGACTAAGCTTCCCCGCGATGGCGCGGGAATACCCCACCGTCCTGGAGCTCGTCGGCGATACGCCGATCGTCCGCCTCGACTCGATCGGACGCGGCGTCGAGCCCCGCCTGCTCGCCAAGCTCGAGTATCTGAACCCCGGCGGCTCCGTGAAGGACCGGATCGGCCTCGCGATGATCGAGAAGGCCGAGCAGGAAGGGAAGCTCAAGCCGGGCGGCACGATCGTCGAGCCCACTTCCGGCAACACCGGCGTCGGCCTCGCCATCGCCGCGGCCCACAAGGGCTACCGCTGCATCTTCGTTATGCCCGACAAGATGAGTCAGGAGAAGATCTCGATGCTCCGCGCGTACGGCGCCGAGGTCGTCATCTGCCCCACCGCGGTCGAGCCGGACTCCCCCGAGTCCTACTACTCCGTCTCGGATCGGCTGGCAGAGGAGATTCCCGGCGGGTTCAAACCCGACCAGTACTCCAACATGTCGAATCCCGAGGCGCATTTCCGCGTCACGGGTCCCGAGATCTGGGATCAGACGGACGGCGAGATCGACGCGATCGTCATCTCCGTCGGGACCGGCGGCACGATCACCGGCGTCGGCCGCTACTTCAAGGAGCGCAAGCCGGAGGTCCTGATCGTCGGTGCCGATCCCGAGGGCTCCGTCTTCACGGCGAAGAACGAGCGCGACGTCCATCCCTACCTGGTCGAAGGGATCGGCAAGGACACCTGGCCGCGGACGCTCGATCCGGACGTCGTCGACGAGTGGGTGCGCGTCTCCGACCGTGACTCGTTCCTCGTCGCACGACGGCTCGCGCGCGAGGAAGGTCTGCTCGTCGGCGGCTCCGGCGGGACGACGGTGTGGGCGGCGCTGAAGGCCGCAGAGCGCTACGGCCCCGAGGCGACGATCCTCACGATGCTGCCGGATTCGGGCCGCTCGTACATGTCGAAGTTCTACGACGACAACTGGATGCTCGAGCACGGTTTCGTCGAGCGCCGCGCTCCTGCGCCAACCGTCTCGGAGCTGCTGCGGTCCAAGCGGCTCGAAGAGACCGAGGTCCCGACGCTCGTCACGATCGCGCCGCACCAGAAGGTCGGAGAGGCGATCGACGTGATGCAGCGCTATTCCATCTCACAGCTTCCGGTAGTGCGCGACGGCGAGCTCAGCTCGCTCGCGGACGTGATCGGATCGCTCCAGGACCGCGACCTGCTCGACCGCGTGTTCAAGAATCCCGACGCTCTGCACGAGGACGTCGCGGCTGCGATGCAGCCGCCGCTCGCGGCCGTCGAGGCCGATCAGACGCTCGACGAGGTCTTCGCCACGCTGACGGGGCGGACGAACGCCGTCGTCGTCGCGAGCGATGGGAAGCCTGTCGGCGTGCTGACTCGTTCCGATCTCCTGGAGTACCTCGCGCACCAGCGCGGGGATGCCGGCAGCGGCTAATGGCCGGTTAGCGCGATCACCGCGAACCCGACGAAGGTGAAGACGAGCGGAGCCGCGAGGATGAAGAGGCTGGCCGCCGCCAGGCGTCCGCCCACGGCACCGCGCTCCGCGAGTCCGATCCCCTGCAACGCGCAGACGAACGCGGCCACCCACGCCACCATCCCGAGCAGCCCGCCGAAGACGGCCAGGTTCATCTGGTCGCCGGCCAGGTAGGGGACCGCCCACCCGAGCGGCCACGTCACGAGGGCGAGCCTGAATGCGAGCGTCGCGCGGGTGTTCGGCGCACGGATCGGTTCGTCGACCGCCAGCGGACGTTCGTCCTCCGCCCTCGCCGTGCCGAGGGTGCGTGCGATGCCGGAGAGGCGCTCGATCCGCCGCGAGAGCGTGGGATGCGTCGGAAACAGCACGAACGGGTCGAGGTCGAAGCCCTCGGACACGCGCTTCGCAGGCATCACGAGGAACGGGTTCAATCCAGCGGTGGCCCGCAGATCGGTCTGCGGGATGGCGGCGATCCGGTCGGAGATCTTCTGCAACGCGCTCATCAGCGACTCCGGACGGCCGGTCAGCAGGGCCGCGCCGCGGTCGGCGACGAGCTCCCGGTAGCGCGAGAGGCTCATGAGGAGGAGGGTCGCCAGCGCGTCTGCGCCCCACGCAAGGACGACCAGGGGCGCGAAGTAGAGAAGCAGGAGCCAGACGGCGGGATTCTTCAACGGCAGCCGCGCGAACCCGACCACGAGCGCGCGGAGCAGGCGTGCCGGAAAGCTCACGATCGCCATTACGAAGGCGTCGCGATTCGCGACGTGCGCAAGCTCGTGAGCAAGCACCGCCTCGAGCTCATCCGTGTCGAGACGATCCAGTAGCCCACGCGTGACCACGACGACGTCGTCCCCGAGCGCCCGGCCGATCGTGAACGCATTCGGAACGTCGACCTCGAGGATGGCGATCGCCGGCGTCGGCAGATCGGCCATTCCAGAGAGACGCTCGATCGCAACGCGAAGCTCGGGAGCCTCTCCCTCCCCGAGCGGCTCGGTCCCGGAAGCAAGCCCGAGGCGGCTCGCGAAGAGCGGCCGCATGAGCAGGAAGAGCAGCAACCCGAAGCCGAGGACCGCGATCGCCCGAGTCCCGCCCGCGATCCAGACCCAGCCGAAAACCCAGACGGCAAGCGGCAGGTACATCAGTCCGAGGCCGGCCAGGCTGAGGGCGATCCGGATCGAGAGACCTGTGTCGCGGGGGTATCGACGGTTCGTCACGGGCGGCTCCTAACGCAGTCGTCGCATCGGCATCTCGATCGGAGACCTGAAGCTCACAGCTACCATCGCCTGGTGGCGAGAGAACCGCTCCAACGTTTGCTCGAGCGCGCGTTCCCGGATGCGACCGAGCTCCGGGTCGACGACCGCACGGGCGGCGGCGACCACTTCCAGGTGACGGTGGCGGCGCCGCGCTTCAAGGGTCTCTCGCTCCTCGACCAGCACCGCCTCGTCAACGAAGCACTCGCCGAGCCCTTGCGGAACGGCACCATCCACGAGCTGCGAATCAAGACGAAAGGAAGCGAATGACCGAGCTGCGCGAGCGCATCCAGGACGTGATCCGGAACGAACCGGTAGCACTTTTCATGAAAGGAACGCCGCAGTTCGTCATGTGCGGCAACTCCGACCGGGCCCTGCGGGCCCTGCGCGAGGCGGGCGCACCAGTAGCGGCTGTAGACGTCCTCCCGGACCCGGCGATTCGCCAGGAGCTCTCCGCGGTCTCCGGGTGGCCGACGATCCCGCAGGTCTTCGTGAAAGGCGAGCTGATCGGGGGCGCAGACATCACCGAGGAGCTCTCTGCGAGCGGAGAGTTGACCCGCGTGCTCGAGGAGAAGCTCGGTCCCGGTTACCGCGAGTCGGCCGAGGAGCGCACCGTCTCCCTCCTCACGCCCGCGTAGCGGAATCCGATCGGCCGGATCGCGCCCGCCTGGATCAACCCCTCCTCGAGCGATTCGCTGGCCGGCCCGCCGAGCCAGCGGTAGAAGTACGGCCGCCACTCGAACCGGCGCTCTTCATACCGCGCGTCGAGCTCGCGGCGGATCGTCTCGTACGGGTGGAGATCGATATGTCTCGAGCGCCACTCCGCGAGATCCGCCGGGCCCTTGGGGTCGCGCCCCGCCGCGACGAGGAGCCGGTGCTGGCTCTCGTACCAGTCGACCGTGGGCCCGTCCATGTGGTTCCAGGCGAATTCGTCGAGGACGAGCAGGGGCGCGAGCCTCGAGAGCTTGTCGAGCGCAGGACCGATGGGGTGGACATGGTGGAGAACGCGTCCCGCGACGACGGCGTCGAACGGGCCGGGATCGTCGAGCTCCTCCAGCGTGACCTGCCGGTAGAGCGGTCCTTGGGGAGCATCGGGGTCGATCGCGAGCACCTCGTATCCCGCCGCTGCAAGCGACGGCGCGACACCGCCCTCGTAGCCGCAGCCGACCTCGAGCACCCGCCGCGGCGGTTCTGGTAACTGAGAAAGTGCGAACTCCGTGAAGTCCACGACCGTCAGCCTCGCACAGGCCCGCCGGATCGCGGTGCGCGCGCAGCTCCTGGACGGGAGCGCCGAAAACGTCCTCGACGTCGTCCGCAGGCTCGGCTTCCTCCAGATCGATCCGATCGCAACCGTCGCGACGCCGCAGCACCTCGTGCTCTGGAGCCGGCTCGGGCAGTTCGACACCGCGGAGCTCGACCGTCTCCTGTGGCAGGAACGCAAGCTGTTCGAGCACGGAGCATTCATCCGGCCGATCGAGGACTACCCGCTGATCCTTGCGCGGATGCGACGCAAGCGCACCGGCAAGTACGCCTGGGAGCGTCGCGGCGCTGAGTTCCTCCAGAGGAACGCGCCTTTCCGCAGGTACGTGCTGCGCGAGCTGGAGCGCCGCGGGCCGCTCCTGTCGCGCGAGCTCGTCGACACATCTGTCCGCACGTGGAAGTCGCACGGCTGGCACGGAAATCGCAACGTCACCGTGATGCTCGAGCTCCTCGAAGATCGCGGCGCGGTCGCGATCGTGGGGAGGCGCGGCGGACACCGGCTCTGGGATCTCCCGGAACGGTGGTTCCCACGGGTCGATCCGCCTCCGCTCGACGAAGCCGAGCGTGTGCTGGCCGAGAAGCGCCGGCGTGCGCTCGGCGTACGGCTCGCGCGCGACGGAAACTGGGAGGTACACCCGGGAGCAGAGGACGGTCCCGTCCCGAAGCGAACGACGTTCCTCTCGCCGTTCGACCGGCTGGTCCACGACCGCGACCGCGCGGAGGCGCTGTTCGGATTCCGGTACCGGCTGGAGATGTACGTGCCGAAGGCGAAGCGCGAGTACGGCTACTACGTGCTGCCGATCCTGCGCGGCGACCGCCTGATCGGGCGAATCGAGCCGGTCTTCGACCGCAAGAACCGGGTGCTTCGCGTGAACTGCGCCTGGTGGGAGCCGGGTGCGAGGCCGATCTCGCTCGAGCGCCCGTTACTCGAGCTCGCGAGCTTCCTCGGCGCCGGTAGCATCGAAGCTTGATGGACTTCGAGACGCGCGCGATCCACGAGGGCCAGGAGCCGGATCCCGCGACGGGCGCGGTGACGGTGCCGATCTACCAGACCTCCACCTACGTGCAGGAGGCGGTCGGCGAGCACAAGGGCTACGACTACTCCCGCACCGCCAACCCGACGCGCACGGCGCTCCAGCTCTGCCTCGCCTCGCTCGAGTCGGCCGAGCACGGGTTCGCCTTCGCGTCCGGCCTGGGCGCGGTCACGACGCTCATGCACCTGGCCTCGCCGGGCGAGCGCGTCGTCGCGGTCAACGACGTCTACGGCGGGGTGTACCGGATGTTCTCCCAGGTCTACGAGCCGAAGGGCTACGAGTTCACGTGGCTGCCGGCGGCCGAGATCGGAGCGGGCTTGGCCGATCATCTCGACGAACGCACGCGCATCGTCTGGCTCGAGACGCCGACGAACCCGCTGCTGAACGTGATCGACATCTCTGCCGCGGCGGAGGCGGCGCATGCGGCGGGTGCGATGGTCGTCGTCGACAACACCTTCGCCACTCCATACCTGCAGCGCCCGCTCGAGCTCGGTGCGGACATCGTGCTCCATTCGACGACGAAGTACCTCGGCGGACACTCCGACGTCGTCGGCGGCTTTGCCGCGACCAACGATCCGACGATTGCGGAGCGCCTCCTCTTCCTGCAGAAGTCCCTCGGTGCCGTCCCCGGCCCCTTCGACTCCTGGCTGGTGCTGCGGGGGATCAAGACGCTTGCGGTTCGCATGCGCGCGCATTGCGCGAACGCGCACGCCGTCGCGCTCTGGCTCGCGCGGCAGCCGCGTGTCGAGAAAGTTCTGTACCCCGGTCTGCCGACACATCCCGGCCACGAGATCGCCGCGCGGCAGATGCGCGACTTCGGCGGGATGATCTCGTTCCTCGTCGAGTCGGAAGACGAGGCCGTCGCGCTCGTGGCGCGCACGAAGATCTTCCAGCTGGCGGAATCCCTCGGCGGCGTCGAGAGCCTGATCGAGCACCCGGCACGGATGACGCACGCGTCGACGGCGGACGCGCCGTTCGCAGCGCCCGGGAATCTGATCCGCCTCTCGGTCGGCCTCGAGTCCCCGGACGATCTCGTCGCCGATCTGGAAGCTGCGCTCGTTCGCTCGGCGGCCGGCGCCGGCGCGTAGCGCTCGCAGGCGCCGCTGACCGCTTGAGAGGATCCGGGCCCACGTGGACCTGGACCCGATCGATCTGCATCATCAGGGCGCGGAGCGCGTCATCGGCTCCTACCTGCTCGAGACGGCGGCAGGACCGGCGCTGTTCGACTGCGGACCTTCCTCCTGCGTCGACCGGCTGAAGGAGGGTCTCGGCGAGCGCGGTCTCGAGCTCGCCGATCTGCGCCACCTCCTGCTCTCTCACATCCATCTCGACCATGCGGGTGCAGCCGGCGTGCTCGTGCGCGAGCATCCAGCGCTCCAGGTGCACGTGTCGGAGATCGGCGCGCCGCACCTCGTCGACCCGTCCCGTCTCGAAGCCAGCGCGCGCCGGCTCTACGGCGACACGTTCGACGCCCTCTGGGGAGAGCTCGCACCCGTCCCGGAGCAGAACGTCCACGTCGTCGGCGGGCGCGTCCTCGGCCTGGAATGCTTCCCCACGCCCGGCCACGCGAGCCATCACGTCTCCTACTTCGACGAAGACGGGACGCTCTATGCCGGCGACGCAGCGGGGGTCCGGATACCGCCCCATCGCATCGTGCTGCCGCCCACGCCGCCTCCCGATTTCGATCTCCAGACCTGGAACCGGACCATCGACGAGATCGAGAGGCGCACACCGCAGCGGCTCGCTCTCATCCACTTCGCCGTCGCGGACGATCCCGAAAGGCACCTCGCCGAGCTGCGTGTCCGGCTCGAGGACTGGGTCGCGCGGACCGACGGCGATGTAACGGAACCCGACTTCAGCGAGTCGGTTCGGGTTGACCTGCGCGAGGCCGGCGAGAGCGCCGTGGACGCCTACGAGCGAGCCATGCCCTTCTGGCAGTCCTATGCCGGGCTGAAGCGGTACTGGGAGAAGCGCCGTGAGGTCTAGCTTCCGTCCCCTTCGCGAGCGCAACTTCCGCCTGCTGGCCGGCGCGCGGACGATCTCCTTCTTCGGGACGAACCTCGCGCCGATCGCCGTCGCGTTCGCCGTGCTCGACCTGACCGGTTCGGCGACCGACGTCGGCATCGCCTTCGCCTGCTGGACCCTGGCGCAGATCTCGACGCTGCTCGTCGGTGGCGTGGTCGCGGATCGGTTGCCTCGCCGGCTCGTGATGCTGAGCTCGGACAGTGCGAACTTCGCGATCCGCGCGACGATGGGGCTGCTCCTCGTCAGCGGCCACGCACGCGTCTGGGAGCTCTTCGTCCTCCAGGCGCTCGGCGGCGCAGCGACCGCGTTCTACTCGCCCGCGTCCACCGGATTCGTGCCGGAGACCGTCCGGCCGGCGATGTTGCAACAGGCCAACGCGATCATGAGCATCTCCCGCTACCTTGCCTTTCCCCTGGGCGCGGCGACCGGCGGCGCGATCGTGGCGACGATCGGGAGCGGCTACGCGCTGCTCGTCGACGCGGCGACCTACGCGACGAGTGCGTTTCTGCTCAGCCGTATCCGCCTCCCGGGCCGACCACGGACGGCGGCGGCGCCGAACTTCGTTCGCGAGCTGCGGGAGGGCTGGCAGGCGTTCATCGAGCACACCTGGGTCTGGCTGCTGACCGGATGGATCTCGCTGTATTTCCTGATCACGTACGCGCCGTTCTTCGTCCTCGGGCCTTACATCGCGAAGAACTCGCTCGGGGGCGCGACGGCCTGGGCGATCATCGTCACGGGAGAAGCGATCGGTTCGCTCGCGGGAGGCCTCGTGGGCATCCGCCTTCGCCCGCGCCGAGCCATGACCTCGATCGGGGCCTTGTTCACCATGACCGCGGTGCAGTGTGTACTGCTCGCGGCCCACGCACCGGCGCTCGCAATTGGGGCAGCGGCTGTGCTGGCCGGGTTCGCGTTCTCCTACGGCACGGTCATCTGGGACACGGCGCTCCAGCAAGCAGTCGAACCGGGGAAGCTCGCGCGCGTCAGCGCGTACAACTGGATGGGCGCGATGGTGTTCTTGCCGGCCGGGTACGCGATTGCCGGCCCCGTCGCGAGCGTCATCGGGATGTCGACGTCACTCTGGATCGGTGCCAGCTGGGTCGTCGTGACGACCCTGATCGTCATCTCGGTGCGGGACGTGAGGGAGTTCCGCCTCGAGCCGATTCAGGAAGAGCTCGCAATCGCGGCCTCATAGGCCGCGACATAGTCGCGAACCATGCGCTGCGGCGAGAACTCCTCCTCGACGTAGCGCCGTAGCTCGAGCGGATCGAGGTCGTCCGCAGCCTCGAGCGCGGCGGCCATCTCCCTGTAGTTGTCGACGATGATCCCGCTCCGGCCGTGCTCGATCACCTCCGGCACGGCGCCCCAGCGCGTGGCGATGACCGGTGTCCCGCACGCCATCGACTCGATCATCACCAGCCCGAACGGCTCCTCCCACTCGATCGGGAACAGCGTCGCGCGCGCGTTCTGCAGCAACTCGACCTTCTCCCCGTGCGTGACCTCACCGAGGTACTCGATCCCGTCCACGAGGTGCGGCTCGACGAGCTCGTGGAAGTACTCGCGCTCCTTCGGCTCCTGGAGCTTGCCCGCGATCTTGAGCGGCAGCCCCGTCTCCATCGCGACCGCAACGGCGCGGTGGGCTCCTTTGTCGGGACTCAGGCGGCCGAGGAAGAGCAGGTAGTCGCCTCGGTGCGGCTTGACCGGATAGATGGAGAAGTCGAGCGCGTTGTGGCAGTTCGCGATCCAGTTCAGGTGTGGCTTCGGCTTGCGCTGGTTCATGGAGATCGAGATCAGCCCGACTCGCGGAGCAAGGCGGGAGATCACCTCGTAGATCTCGCCCGGCTCGCCGTCGAGCGGCCCATGGACGGTGTGCGCGACCGGCGTCGACACCGTCGCGGCCAGCGTTGCCCCGAGCATTCCCGTGTGATCGTTGATGACGTCGAAGTCGTCGGCGCGGACGTAGCAGGAGAGTGCGTGCTGGAGCTCCCAGTAGGTGCGGCCGATCTGACGGCCCGGTGCTTGCGGAAAGACGGCCGCGAGCTCGGCTCTCGTGCGCGAATCGCCGGACGCGAAGAGCGTGACGTCGTGCCCGGCCTCGACGAGTCCGTCCGCGAGCAGCGAGACGATCCATTCGATGCCGCCGTAGCCCGTCGGCGGTACGGCGAACCAGACCGGTGCGAGGACGGCGATTCTCACGGTCGAGCCACCTAGGCTTCCTCGACGCGGACCGTACCGTCCTCGAGTCGCGCGTCCCACAAGCCGGTGAAGGCGCGAATGCCGGAGAGCCTGATCGTCCCCGCCCAGGAGGGGAGCTCCAGAGGCGCAAGGGTCTCCAGGGTGTGCCGACGCCGGTCCGGCTGAAGCCCGAGCAGCACCTGCAGCAGGAGCACCGGCGCGCCCGCCGCCCACGCCTGCGGGCGGGCGGCCGTCGGATACGCAATCGGGAACGGCGTCTCCGAGCGGCGCATGCCCGCGAAGACCTCCGGCAGCTGATAGCTGAAGTGCTGGGCGGCAGTCATCATTCGCTGCACGATGCGCTGCGCCTCCGGCCAGCGGGCGTACCGCGCGAGGCCGGCTGCGATCAGCGAGTTGTCGTGCGGCCAGATCGTGCCGTTGTGGTACGAGAGCGGGTTGTAGCCGGCGTCGCCGGTCGACATCGAGCGCACGCCCCAGCCCGACCACAGCTCGTCGCCCATCAGCTGGTCGACGATGGCGTCGACGCGATGCGGCGGGACGATGCCGCTCCAGAGCAGATGGCCGATGTTGGAGCAGAGCGAGTCGACTCTTCGCTTCTCCGCATCGAGCGCAAGCGCGTAATAGCCCCCGCGTTCCTCGACCCAGAACGCCTTGTCGAACCGTTCGCGCAGCTCGTCGGCCTCGCTGTCGAGACGCGTAGCCAGCTCCCGGTCTCGCCAGACCTCACGCGCCAGGTCGGCGACACGCCGCTTTGCGTCGTAGACGTATCCCTGCACCTCACAGGGCGCGATCGGCGCGCGCGCGAGGCTCCCGTCGTGGAAGCGCTGGGAATCCCACGAGTCCTTCCACGATTGGTTGTCCAGACCCTGCTCCGTGCGCCGCTCGTATTCGACGAAACCGTCGCCGTCCCGGTCGCCGTACTTGTCGATCCAGTCGAGCGCGGCGAGCGCCGGCGCCTTGAGGTCACGCATGAACGCGATGTCGTCCGTCCAGCGCCACACCTCCGAGACGAGGATCAGGTACAGCGGCGTTGCGTCCACCGTGCCGTAGTAGCGCTCGAACCACGTTCGCGCGGCCTTGCCGTGGCGCACCTCGTGCACGATCTTGCCCGGCTCGGCGTCGATTGCCGGATTGTCCTCCTTCGCCTGCAGCTCGGCGAGCACCTCGAGCGCCGTACGCGCAAGCTCCGGTCCGAATAGCAGGGTCTGCAGACAGGTGATGATCGTGTCGCGGCCGAACACGGTCATGAACCACGGCACGCCCGCTCCGGGGAGCTTGCCGATTCCCGTGTTGTCCGAGCGCATCCGCAGTGACGCAAGATCCGAGACGGATTGCCCGAACGAGTACCCGAGCGCGTCCCACGAGGCGCGCAGCTGCGGAACACGAAGCTGCCAGGCGGCGAGCGAATCGCGCACGCGGCCGACCTCCTCGCCGAAGCGGAGCTCGGCGAACCTCGGAGCGACCAGCTCGCCGTCCGGCAGCGGGATCACCTCCACGTGCAGGTCCCACCGCTCGCGGGGCTCGAGGGCGAGGTGGAAGCGCATCGTCGAGTCACTCACCTCGCCGCGCTGGGAGAGGATCACCTGCGTCTTCAGCGGCAACTCGCCGTCGTCGGAGATGAGGAACTGATTGCGCTCCTCGTCGTACTCGCTCGGACGCGGATCGGGGAGCGGCTTCGCGCGCGTCGGATCCCCGAGCGCGAAGTCGTAGTCCTTGACGGCGAAGATGTCCGCGAAGTCCGCCGCGACCTCGAGCGAGAGGTCGAACTCCACCCGCTCCATGCTCTGGTTCTGCACGACGAAGGAGTCCTGCATTCCATCGCCGACGAAGCGCTCGCGCCGGATGGAGAGCGAGTCCTGCGCCAGCCCGCGGGCGAGCGGGTTCCGCATGAAGAATGCAGCCGAGAAGTATTCGATCTTGTCGGACGAGAGCAGCAGCGGACGCTCGCCGTTGATCGTCAGCTTCAGGGACGAGAGAAAGCGCGTGTCCTCGGCGAAGAGTCCCTCCACCTTGCCGTGGAGGTCGCCCAGCTCGTCGCAGATGCAGAAGGTCGCGCCTTCGAGGATGCGGAGGTCGCCGGCCATTACGCGTCCGTTCTCAGTATGCGCCCTCCGCTGGACTGCGCCAGGGCCTTGACGACGAGCTCGTCAACATTGACGTGCGGCGGCCGCGTGACCACGAAGACGATGCACTCGGCGATGTCCTCCGGCTTCATCGCCTCGACCCCCTGGTAGACCTTGCGGGCCGTGTCCTCGTCGCCCCGGAAACGGACGAGCGAGAAATCCGTCTGGACGAGGCCCGGATCGACGGTCGTGATGTGAATCGGGCGGCCCAGGAGGTCCTCGCGCAGCGCGTAGGTGAACCCGCGGACGGCGAACTTCGACGTGACGTAGAGCGACCCCTTCTCGTAGGCCTGACGGCCCGCGACAGAGCCGAGGTTGACGATGTAGCCCCCATCGCGCAGGTGCCGCAGGCAGAGGCGCGTCATCCGGATGAGCCCGTTGACGTTCGTCTCGAGCACGGTGCGCTCGTCCTCCTCGGTGCTGGCATCGAAAGGATCCCGGCCGAGCGCGAGCCCCGCCGCGTTGACGAGGATGTCGATGCCGCTCAGCTCCTCCGCGGCGGCAGTGACGAAGCGCTCGCAGCTCTCCGGATCGGTGACGTCGAGCTCGAGCGCCGTAACCGGCGGCGAGATGCGATCGGTCCGCCGGGCACCGCCCACGACCCGCGCGCCCTCGCGCGCGAGCGCGTGCGCCGTCGCCGCGCCGATTCCGCTCGACGCGCCGGTGACGACCGCCGACTTTCCCTCCAGGCTGGGCACCGCGGGACTCTAGCGGTGCTCGAGTGGGGTGCGGCGTGGCACCGCCTCGCCGAGCTCGACGGGCATCGCGGAGGGCTCGGCGTGGTCGACCTGAAGGGTGGTGTGCGTCAACCCGAACCGCTCGGTGAGCGTGCGCTCGAGCCGACGCCGCGCGGCGTGGCAATCCGCGTCGGGCGACACGAGCACGTGCGCGGACAGCGCCGGGAAGCCACTGGTCACTGTCCAGACGTGGAGGTCATGGACTTCGACCACGTCTTGCTCGCCGACGAGGGCGCGCCCGATCGCGTCGGGGTCGGCGTCTCTCGGTGCCCGCTCGAGGAAGATCACCGTCGACTCGCGGAGGAGCTGCGCGCTCGACCAGAGCATCAGCCCAGCGACGGCGAGACTGGCGATCGGGTCGAAGCGATCCCAGCCCGTGGCGAGGATCAAACCGCCTGCGAGCGCGGCGGCTCCGAAGGCGGCGACGTCCGTCGCGACGTGGATGAAGGCGCCGCGCACGTTGAGGCTCTCCCGGCTGGCCCGCGCGAGGACGAGCGTCGCCGCAAGGCTCACGACGGCACCGACCAGCGCAACCGTGAGCACCAGGCCACCGCGCACCTCCCGTGGGTCGAGGAGTCGGTGCACTCCCGACCAGACGACCCAGACGGCAATCAGCCCGAGCGTGATGCCGTTCGCCTGGGCGGCGAGGATCTCGAGGCGCGAGTAGCCGAACGTCCAGCGCCCGGCCGCCGGCCGCGCGGCCATCGCGGAAGCCACGAGCGCGAAGCCCAAGGCGCCTGCGTCCGTGAGCATGTGCCCGGCGTCTGCGAGCAGCGCGAGGGAGTGACCGAGAATCCCCGCGACGATCTCCCCCGCCATCAGCCCGACGACGAGGAAGAGCGCAACCGTCAGTGCCCGTCGGTCGGTCGCGAGCCGGTGATCGTGATCGTGCGACGTACCAGGAGGTTAGTCAGGCGGTACGGCGCATTGCGCCGCCCGCGGCAAGGCGCCCAGGGCGCGGCGTCTATGGCTCACGCCGCAGCCCCGAGTCGTCGGGGAGAATCCACAACTCGGGAAACCCTGGGCGACGTGGCCTTCGACCCGCCGTTCCAAGCTCCTCGGTCCTCGGACGCTCGCAGCCGGCTAGCGCTTTTCGACCTTCTCCGCTCCCAAACCCTTCTCCAAACCCTTCTCCATGTAGACGTGCGGAACCTTGAGTGGCGGCAACTTTGGAGGCGCAACTGGTCGGTTCGGAGACTGATTCGGGCTCGGCGACATGATTCGAATGGTAGTGCTACCTCGCCGTGACAGCGATAGCGCAATCAGGAAACTGACTGTGACGAAACAACCCCGAAAATCGATCGTCCTTCGGGAAGAGCCCTGTAATTGGATGGGCGGAACTTGTCGGTGCGCAAACCACGCGTTTGCGGCGCCCGCGCTCAGGCTGGCATAAGTCAACGAAGCCTGGGCGCTCGCGCGGTGTCGAGCCGAAGGAGGGCCACAGCGCCCGAACTGGTGCTTCAGTCAACGCGGTGCGCGAAAGCCGTGGTCATGGTAGTGCGAGTCGTCCGCTTGTGACAGGAGCACCTGGCCGGCTCCCCCATTCGATCAGGCTGGGCTCGCCGAACTTCATCAACGGCTAGCGATGGGAGCCGCGTGCGCGGCTCCCATCGAAGCAGGCGTCTTACGTTCTTTCTACGAGCACTCCTCTGGCGCCGGTGCCGAGATGATGTGGGTCTCCGACCCGGGCGGCAGGATGAAGAAGAAATAGGCCTCTGCCCCTGCCGGTCCAGCGATCGCACGGTGAACGTGGCCGAAGCCGGGATCCAGAAATCCGCGACCTGCGGTGTACGTTCGGTCGCGGCACGTGTTGTTTGCCGTGTCTTCGTACGTCAGCGAGCCGCTGACGACCATGCCGAACACCGGTCCCGGGTGGCTATGCCACGGAAACGCCTGGTTGGGCGGAAACCTCAGGTGTTGGACGAACACATCCGCGCCGTTCGGTTCTGCTGCCCGCGCGATCGCGGAGACCGGAACGTCCGCCACGTAGTTGTGCGCGACGAAGAATCCCGTCGGCACAGTCGCTGGATCAATCTCGGTAACGTGAGAGGCAATCGCGGCACCGGCGCCGACCGCGACGGCTGCGGTCGCGAGCGCCAACACGATCTTGAGCCACATCTCGCTGCCCTCCTCTCCTCGGTCGGGCCGCTAGGCCGAGCTCCTGGTTTGCGGGAGAAATCTCCAACACGCGCCGACTTGTGGCAATACGACGTTCGTCGTATCTTGGAGTCGTCGTGGCGCGCCTGAGTTATCGCGACCTGCGCAACGCTCTCGTGTTCGTGCACGAGGCATCATCCAGCCACGGCTCTGACCCGTTCCCGCAGCCGGCCGTGGATCTGCTTGCCCGGGTGGTCCCTGCCGAGCTCATCGGGTACTACGAATGGGACAATCAGGCACGACTTCGACCAATCACGTCGGTGGAGTTCCCAGTCGTCCCGGTAGCGGCCGAGGTCGCTGAGGCGCGCATGGAGTACTGCTCGTCCTACCCGCTGAGCATCTTGCTCCGCAGGTCAGAGACGCGCGCACTCAAGATCTCGGACTTCGTCTCCCTTCGGCAACTCCATCGACTGGACTACTACGACTCCGTTCTGCGCCCCTTCCGGATCGAGCACCAAATGCGGCTTTGGCTCTCGGCGCCCGCAGGAATCTCCCGAGTCTTCTACTTCAGTCGGCAGCGTGCCCAGGGCGACTTCGGCGAGGTCGACCGCAGCGTACTCGAGCTGCTGCGGCCGTTCCTGGTCGCGACTCGAGAGCGATTCGAGCTCCGTCACGAGGCGACCCCGACAAACGGCGACTCTCTGACTGAACGGGAAGCGGAGATTCTGCACTGGGTGGCCCGCGGGAAGACGAACCAGGAGATTGCCTCGCTTCTGTTTGTCTCGCCGCACACCGTCCGCAAGCATCTCGAGAACGCCTATGAGAAGCTCGG